>Ga0123341_1000894_pt1 | contig 20798 bp, 11 predicted proteins | sample Turbeapinknodule_FD_89959 | JGI IMG/M metagenome (GOLD analysis project Ga0123341, IMG submission 89959) | Root nodule microbial communities of legume samples collected from Mexico - Turtle bean Mexico pink nodule | ecosystem: Host-associated > Plants > Roots > Nodule | place: Mexico: Nepantla...
AAATAAAGTATTAGAAATATTTATTTTTCAAAAATGTTAATTAGATTATTTTTATTAAAATTGTTTTAATAATGTCTTTAGTGACGTAAAACTCTTTAACTTTTTTTCTTAATTATAAAGTTCAGTTCTTCTTTAATATAATCTTACACTTTCCGACACCTCAGAAAGGTAATAAAATGTATAATAAATTTAAATCAGTTTTAATATTTAAAAAATGACTTATTCTTATCTATACGAGCCACGAATACTTTATTAAAAAAATAAAATTTAATAAATTTATATTGTCTTGACTAAATAAAATATTTAAAATAAAATCATGTAAAATTTAAATATCTAACAAAATGCGAAATTTCCTATAAGATAAGAGAAATCCCTTCAGTTATATGTTCTATATGTTTAACATAAGCATCAAGGTGGATAACATTCATGGTTGCTGCAAGAGGTCAACCAGCTTCACTATAAATATAATGACAAGAAATTTACAAGTTTACAGCTAAAAAAAGAAATTATGTACAAAATTTCAGAAACAAGAACATGGGCATACAAGCCAAGTTGAAGGCTCTCAAAAATATTGAATCAACGCCATATCTAATCTTCCATAACCGGTCCATCTACAAAACTTCTCCAAGAGCGTTGTCAATTACATCAATTGGCTCGGAAATCCTATTTTCAATCATGTTAAAACTACTGATAAATTTTTTACTTGTTATATACATCAGATAGCAATTTCTGTTGATCTTTACGCAGCCCAGAGAACCACTTCCTCAAAGTTTCAGCGTTGTCAGAAATAGATTTAGAATAAGCTGAAAGATTGATGTTGGTGTGAAAAAGGGATTCAAAATCAAGAGGTAGAAGGCCAAACAGAGCACTGGCAGTGGCAAATTGAAGAGAAAGGTCTGCTTTCACGGAAGAGGTGCGACAAAAATAAGTACACAAATAACATCTCAAGTTCCCAACACCTTGATCTTCAAATCCACCAACATCAACTCCAGTCCTGAAATTTACATTTATCACTGTTAGAACACAAACAATAATTATGTGAAAGAATCCTTCTTTGTTGAAACAAATACCATCAAATCATATCATATTTTAATGTCGAATATCAAGAGAAATCACTTATTTGTGTATCTTACGCCTAAGGGTGCTACCCCGAAATTGGGATTTAGTGTTCAGAAATAAAAAAAATCATTATTTCCTTTAAGACAACTCTAAATGATCTTAATTGTAAGTAATAAGCCATGCATATATCCTCTCAATTTCTCACTCTCATGAAACATAAATATATCCTCTATTCGTACAAACATACGTTTCACATTATGCATGAGTGATTGGTAACAATAACAATATCAACGTGACCAATTTACCTTCCAAGCTGACCTAGAAGAACAATTATACGAATAGCAAAGTTCTCCTCTACACATGAGTCGAGTATATTCAGCAGCTGAGGAACAAGTTTCATACCAACCCAGTGCCAGCTCTGTATTAGGAAAAGAAAACATGAAATCAGGATTGATTATGATGAAATCACCTAAACAATGAGAAGTCGAGAACAGTAAAGCTCTCAACCACGCAAAAACTCAGGCCTTGGCAAGAAGCCACTTATTTCAGCAAATGATAGTGAATAACACGAGTGACATCACATTCAAGAAACATTTTCATGGTCAATTTCACATTGTATAATTCTATTAATTTCAGTATGAGATCAATTCTAAAGAAAAGACTGTCACTAAGTTTTGGAAGGTGAATTACTCCATAAATTTAGAACTTGATAAAAAAGAAATTATAGATCACGGTCAATAATGAGAATAATACCATTTTGTTTGCTACCAGTTCCACCAGAGACAGGACATTACTCAGGCAACAACAGTCGACAGTTTTAAGGGTGTCAGGTTGAGTTGCAGAAATCAGGCATTTTTTTGAACAGGGCACATCATAGTTCTTGTCAATTGCACATTGAACTTCCATGAACCCAGATTCTGACAAATCTACTCGTTTTATCTCTTCCAAGAGCAAGCATGCAACTGCATCAATGGATTCAGCACCTTCCAAGAATGGGCATTTAGCATTCATACACAATTCAGCATGCAGTTGATTTATTGAAGGAAGACAGACAGTAGCAACAGATAGTCTCCCATCCTCAAGAAACATAATTATAGACTTCAAAACAGTCACCGTTAAACCAAAATTATCCTTGTTAAAAAACTTCTCTCCACCCAGATAAGAAAAAATATGGAGAATAGTCAACACCATCAAAGAATCCAACTTGCATGATCGAAGAATATGATAAGAAGCATCACAGATAAATCCAACATAATCAGTTGCAGCACATACTGATGCTAATATAATACTTGCTGCCACCAATTGTTCACTTGAAGCTGCATCAGATGATATCTCATTAACACAATTCACAAAATCAGTGGCTCTCAAATCAGAAGACAGAGTTTCAGCATCTACTCTATTGTTTACTATAATTTTTCCCTGTATAAGAAAATCTTCAATGAGGCCAAGCAGCTCATGCAAAGAATAATTCTCTACAAACAGGATTCTTGTCTCTGCATCAGTCATAACTGAGGAAAAAGATGTGAACTTTCGTCAAATTAAATTCAAGTTCAATGAAGTGCAAATAACATAATATTATATAGAATCAAAAACATTATTTTAATGTTGAGCAAATGGAAGTTGATCATGAAATAGATTAGAAAACCTGTGCAGATATGTTCAGAATAAGATCGCACGCAGTGGAATGATTTCCCATCCCAGAGTCTCCCAAATGTCTCTGTTGTCGTCATGGAAAAATTGAACAGCATAAGTGTTAACAGCACCGAAACCCTCTCCCTGAGAAATTAAAAAAGTAATAATAATAAAATTAATATCAACACCACCATTAGTCTACCTGATTAGTTTGTTTCAACAAGGAAAGCAAAATACTGAAACAAAATGTATGGAAGGTGTTCAACAGCATTGACCTCATACTATCAAAAAGAGCATGAGACACTTACTTCTGTGTGAGCTTTTCTTCCATTTTAAGTGCAGTTAATATGTTATTAACCGCCCAGCCTCTTTGAGTAGCCAAATTGCACTGAGCTATACAACTTTTTGTAGCAGTAAATATCCTTGATATGATATTACTATCCTCAACATTTGAAAAGAGAACACAAAATTCAGGAAGTTTGTTGTTTAAAGATCTTATTCCATCCTCCACCGGAAAAGCACTCCTTGAATTTTCTGTAGTGTGCACAAGTGAATTACAAGAAACTCCACAATCATCATATTTTTGTGCACTAGAAATGAATTCAACATTAATTACATCAGAGGGAGGTGAAATGAACAGGTCTGCTCTTGAACTCAACACGTTGTCTGGGAGTGATTTATGTAGAGAGGGAATCGTCAAATTATCCTCTTCAAATATTTCATGAAACTCAATGTCAGGAAGAGATGGAGACAAGGGAAGATCCATTGCTTTTCTATAGCATTCCTCACTGAAAGCATTTTCTAATTCTAATAATTTCATATAACTTTCATCAGGCACTTTATCAAAATTAATTATGGAATCGAAACTATTTGCAACATCACATATTCTCTCCCCACATGCTTGAGTGGTTTCTAAAGTACGTGGAGCAGGGCAGGAAGTCTGTCTACAGACATTTGCATCATCATAGACCTCACTGTTGGTCTCTGTCGTTGCTTTCTTCTCATCCCTGTTAATCCAAGATATCATGTCCACTTTTTCCCTTCGAGATTTCTTTCTCTTCTTGTGGGCCCTTTTATTCTCTTCCTGTAAATTATTAGGATTATGAAGTGCCACTTTCCCTCCTAAGCATTTGCCAAGTTTTCTATACAACAAACCATGAAAATCAGAGAGTTTCTCAGAAGACAAATTTGCTATATATTCAACTGTATCATGCATTCTTTTCCTCTTCCTGTGCTGCACATCAACAGATTTATCAGATGGGTTGCACATGTTTTGTTTAGCATTAAAGATCTCCTGAGTCAATTGTGCTGAAGCAGTAACTGGAAAAATGCTTGCATCCTGTGAGCCCATCAACTGTCCATCAGAAAAAGATTCTGTACTGGAATTTATAGCAGAACTCTGTAACTTTGTTTGGTTGGATCCTCTAACCAGAGGCTCCAATTTAGAACCAATACCTGTGATAGATTCAGAGCAATTTCCACCAGGAGTGAGGTGTGGAGTGCTATTCTGCATGTTCTTCCTCAATGGATCACTTGCATCCATCATTGTGCAGCAAGGCTTCAGAACCTCATTGTCAAATTGGCTAAGAATCTCAGACAAATTTAGCTTGCCAATTTGTCTAATGACATTTAAATTCTGCATGTCTAGTATATTCTCATACTGCAAAAGATGAAAATAGTTACGTCGTGCGTATACAACAAAAACATGAAGTAAAAAGAGAGCCAACAAAAGAAATTTAAAACAAATCCCTAATTATATGAATTCAGACATGTAACCAAGTACCATCTAACTACTAAACAATTATTTAGTTCTGATATATAATATAACAACCCAAATAATTATGTATTGCTTTCAGGGATACTGAAAATTTCCCAAAGTTAACTAATCTTTTGGTGCTACTGTTATATGATCATAAAACCAAAGATTGCAATAATTCAGGGGACAACAACCAATAAGTTCATAACCAATTGTCCATAACATAAGTAGTCTCACTTTAATCTGCATATGAGAGTAATCCAGGACGAAATCATTGGCTTCAAAAGTGTGCATGATTTCAACCAGGAGATGAGATAAAAAATGGCAAAATAGAAAAAATACTCAAATATTATACATAACCGTAAACAATCGGTCCGTGAAACCAACCTTTGTTTGGTCATGCTTACTTCCAGCAACAGGTGAAAAGGATGCATCAAGCATATCAACGCGGTGTAGAAATTGAATGAAATCAACCTTTAGACGGCCTAATTCGTTCCGCAAAATGTCATACCGACTTGCTTCTAACTTATATTTTTGCCTTGTATGCTTTGCTCGTAGCTTTTCCAGCTTAAGTTTATTTTTCAAAAGCTTCATTTTTGTACTTTCAGCTTTAACCTTGTTGTCAGCAGCCATTTCAACAGGCTTTGTCAAGGATGAGAGTTCATGGATCTTCTGTTTGAAATCCTCAATTGTCTGCTTATCCTCTTCTAACTGCTGAGACATCTGATCAGCAAGGCATTTCTCTTTCATGAACTTGTTCCAGTTATCCTCAGCAAGTGCCTTCTGCTCCTCTAGTTTAACCATCTCAGCATCTGCACGCCTTTTTTCCTTGCCAACCTTTTGTTTTTCTACCTCTAACTTTTCATTTGCTCTTGCCATTGCTGAATCAGCCTTTCTTTTTTCTGCTAATAGTTTGTTCTTATCAGCTTCAAACTTTTTGGTTGCCTCTTTAAACATAGATATCTCCGACACCAACTTTGTTTTTGCTTCATTAACCTGTTTCTCCAATTGACCAATTTGAATCCTATACTTCTCCCCCTCAACTCTGGCAATCTCCCCCTTTTCAGCAGCCTTCTTCTTCTCCTCTTCTAGTAACTTGCAAGCAGCAGAAGCTTTCTTCCTCTCAGAATCAGCCATTCTCTTCTTCTCCTCTAGAAGCTCCTTCAATCTACAGGTTTCTTTTTCCTTTTCAGCAACCTTATTTTTCTCTTCTCCAAGTAGCTTGCAAACTTCATTGTCTTTCTTCCTCTCAGAATCAGTCCTTCTTTTCTTCTCCTCTAGAAGCTCCCTCAATCTACCTATTTCCTTTTCCTTTTCAGCAACCTTATTCTTCTCTTCTACAAGTAACTTGCAAACTTCATTGTCTTTCTTCCTCTCAGAATCATCCCTTCTCTTCTCTGACTCTATAAGCTCCTTCAATCTGCTAATCTCCTTTTCCTTTTCAGCAACCTTCTTCTCCTCTTCTCCAAGTAACTTGCAAACTTCATTGTCTTTCTTCCTCTCAAAATCATCCCTTCTCTTCTCTGCCTCCATAAGCTCCTTCAATCTACTAATCTCCTTTTCCTTTTCAAAAACCTTATTCTTCTCTTCTTCAAGTAACTTGCAAACTTCATTGTCTTTCTTCCTCTCAGAATCATCCCTTCTCTTCTCTGCCTCAATAAACTCATTCAATCTACTAATTTCCTTTTCCTTTTCAGCAACCTTATTCTTCTCTTCTCCAAGTAACTTCCAAACTTCATTGTCTTTCTTCCTCTCAGAATCATCCCTTCTCTTCTCTGACTCTATAAGCTCCTTCAATCTACTAATCTCCTTTTCCTTTTCAGCAACCTTCTTCTTCTCTTCTCCAAGTAACTTGCAAACATCATTGTCTTTCTTCCTCTCAGAATCATCCCTTCTCTTCTCTGCCTCGATAAGCTCCTTCAATCTACTAATCTCCTTTTCCTTTTCAAAAACCTTATTCTTCTCTTCTCCAAGTAACTTCCGTACTTCAGCATCTTTATTCCTCTCAGAATCAGCGCTCCTCTTTTCTGTCTCTATAAGCTCCTTCAGTCTACTGATTTCATTTTCCTTTTCAGCAGCTTTCTTCTTCTCTTCTCCTACCAACTTGCACGCTTCAGCAGCTTTCTTATTCTCTGAATTAACCCTCCTCTTCTCCACATCTAAAAGCCCTTTCAACCTACCGATTTCCTTTTCCTTTTCAGCAGCCTTATTCTTCTCATCTTCTAGCAATTTGCAAGCTTCGGCAGCTTTCTTCATCTCAGAATCAGCCCTTCCATTTTCCACCTCAAGCAGCTCCTTCAATCTACTAATTTCCTTTTCCCTATCAGCTTGTAAGGTCCCATTCTCATCCCCACGGCCGCTGCACCCCTGCTGTGTTTTGGGAGTATCAATCTGAGGCTCAAAGCTGGAACTTTCACTCCCTAAGGATACCCTAGCAGCAGTAAATTCCCCCAATTTATCCCCTCTTTCCACTTTGACCCCACATGCTGCAGAGAATAACATCACATACATTACTAGCATATTCAACATTCCCTCAAATAAACTAAACTGATAGCATATGCATACTCCGAACATAACCAGATAATGCCTTATACCCCAAATCTTAGAAATTTAACATATTACTTACCGTTGGTACTGCGGGACTGGATTTCGTTGATTTTGATTTCAAGAACCTTGACGGCTTGTCGCAGAGCATTGCGCGATTCCTGCACCTTCGAGTATTTCTTCTTCCACTGCGTATAAAGAGAAAAAAAAGATACATGGTTAAAATCGAAAGCGTAGCAAAATAAATGGAGGTGTGAAGGGAAGAGGTACTACGTGGTCACAACAGGGATTTTTGGAATCGGATTTCAGTGTCTGATCTCGATTCATAGACAATGTCATCTTCGCAATGCAGTAAAATGAAACGAACGACACTAAGAGCCGGTGACGGTGGTGACGGTGGTTGTGGCGGTGAAGTAAACCCTAAACCCCATAGCCGAGAGTTTGCACAGCTTCAATATTGAATCTGGAGAGTTTAATTCACCCTTATTAATGTGAATTCTTCGGTTGCAATTAAAAATACAAGAAAAAACAAATAATACAGAAATTCACATTTAAATCTTAATAAACAAGAAACAAAAATATTCATTCATTTTGGCCATTGGACAAAAAAGGAATAAAAAAATATTCTAGAAAATAAATTACAAAATCGAATCATTTTTATTCTTCTTTTCTATTAAAATAGGTCATACTATTTTGTAAGTCTAATAAAATATGCTTAATATGTCAATTTTAATTTATTTTGTAAAAATATTATCATAAGATGAATTTTTTTCATCCATAGAAACCAGCACACGTCTGATTATAAATGTATTTATAATAATAACTCACATTTTTTTTTCAATTAACTGAACTATTATCTAATTACTATATTAGCCATATTTTAAAAATTTATTTGGTGAAATGGTTGTGACTAAATAAATATCATATATTAATTAATAATATAATGAGGAAATTGGATTGTTTGTTTGATATATGTATTGATTATAATGATTAAAATTTGTAAAAGTTATACCAAATAAGATGCATTTGAATAAATGTTATTTGTGAAATTTTGCAGGAAAAGTGAAAAAGAAAGATCGAATTTAATAAAGTGAAATAAAATGCATTCATAAGAGTTTATATAATTAATTTACTAGGAGGGTAAAGCAATTCCAAAAAATATCTCCAAAAGTAAGTATTAATTGATCCAGGTTTATCTAGTTTATGAATTTTTTTTGGTAAAATTAAGTATTAGATAAGTTATTTCATGTAAATTGTAATTGAAATTGGTATATGAAATTTTGATAATTTAATTTTATATTAATAAGTGAGTTTAAAAATAATTTATCCAAATTAAAAAGTTGAATGTTGAATCATAGAATACAGAGAGAAGGTTGAGAATGTGGAGACAACGTTGGCATTAGCATGCTTCTACGCTGTTGCTGTTGCTGCTTTCCATTGAAGACGAAGGTGTTGCTGTCACTGTCACTGTCACTGTCACCACTCTCCAACAACACTCGCCTCTTCTCTTCTGCGGCTTCTTCAACTGCAGCCATCACAATCACACCTTCAATCTTGAAACAATGCAACTCTCTAACCCAGGTAAAAGTGTGGCATCAGCAGAGCATCGTGCAGGGCCTTCTGCATTTGGTCACGGACCTAATCGGCGCATACATGGCCTGCAATTCAACTGCCACCGCCATTCAGCTTCTAGAACGCCTCCCTCCATCGCCGTCTTCCGTTTTCTGGTGGAACCAACTCATAAGGCGCGCCCTTCACCTCGGAACTCCTCGCAAAGTTTTCGCTCTCTTCCGGCGGATGAAGTCTCTGGGGTGGACCCCTGACCACTATACCTACCCTTTTCTCTTCAAAGCTTGTCCCTTTCTTTGCCTCGGTGCTTCCCTCCATGCTACCGTCGCACGATCTGGCTTTGCTTCCAATGTGTTTGTTTGCAATGGGCTGATCTCTATGTATGGGAAGTGTGGAGCCCTCAGCCACGCACACCAGGTGTTCGATGATTTGTGTCAGTGGGGTATTCAGGACTTGGTGTCGTGGAATTCTATTGTGTCTGCTTATATGGGGGCCTCCGATGCAAAGACTTCACTTTTATTGTTTCGTAAAATGACTAGACTGAATTTGATGTCCCCGGACGTGATCAGCCTCGTTAACATACTTCCTGCTTGTGCTTCCCTGGCTGCCTTGCTGCATGGCAGAGAGGTTCATGGGTTTGCTATCAGAAGTGGGTTGGTGGATGATGTTTTTGTGGGAAATGCTGTGGTTGATATGTATGCTAAGTGTGGGGAGGTGGAGGAGGCCAATAAGGTTTTCCAGAGGATGGTGTTTAAAGATGTTGTTTCTTGGAACGCCATGGTGACTGGCTATTCTCAAGCTGGCAGATTGGAACATGCTCTTTCTTTGTTTGAGAGGATGCGGGAGGAAGACATTGAGCTAGATGTTGTGACTTGGACAGCTGTTATCACAGGGTATGCGCAGCGAGGACAGGGTTGTGAAGCTTTGGATGTGTTTAGGCAGATGTGCAGTTGTGGTTCTCGTCCGAATGTGGTCACTCTCGTCTCGTTACTTTCAGCTTGTGCCTCTGTTGGGGCATTGCTCCATGGGAAAGAAACTCATTGTTATGCCATCAAATCTATTCTCAGCTTAGATGGACCTGATCCTGGGGATGATGATTTGAAGGTGATTAATGGTCTAATTGACATGTATGCTAAATGCCAAAGCACAGAGGTGGCTAGAAAAATGTTTGATTCAGTATCTTCAAAAGACAGAGACGTGGTTACCTGGACTGTGATGATTGGTGGGTATGCCCAACATGGTGATGCCAATCATGCTCTACAGCTTTTCTCCGAAATGTTTTATAAGTATATAAAGCCTAATGATTTCACTTTATCATGTGCCCTTGTGGCCTGTGCTCGTTTGTCAGCATTGAGGTTTGGAAGGCAAATCCATGCTTATGTGTTGCGCAATTGCTATGGGTCTGTTGTGCTGTTTGTGTCAAATTGTCTTATAGACATGTATTCCAAATGTGGAGATGTGGATACCGCTCAGATTGTTTTTGACAACATGCCACACAGAAATGCTGTCTCTTGGACGTCTTTAATGACTGGATACGGCATGCATGGACGTGGTGAAGATGCTGTCCAGGTTTTTGATGAGATGAGGAAAGTGTCTCTAGTGCCTGATGGCATAACCTTTCTTGTTTTGCTTTATGCTTGTAGTCATTCGGGAATGGTGGATCAGGGTACTGATTTCTTTAATAGAATGAGGAAGGAATTTGGGGTAGATCCTGGACCGGAGCATTATGCTTGCATGGTTGATCTCTGGGGTCGCGCTGGTCGGTTAGGAGAAGCTATGAAGCTCATTGATGAAATGCCTGTGGAACCAACCCCAGTAGTGTGGGTGGCCTTGCTCAGTGCTTGTCGGTTACATTCGAATGTGGAAGTTGGGGAACTTGCGGCAAAGCGTTTGTTAGAATTGGAATCAGGGAATGATGGGTCATACACTTTGCTTTCAAACATATACGCCAATGCCAGTCGCTGGAAAGACGTAGCTAGGATCAGATATATGATGAAACGTAGTGGAATCAAGAAAAGACCTGGTTGCAGCTGGGTGGAAGGAAGGAAAGGCGTTGCAACCTTTTTTGTTGGAGACAGATCTCACTCACAGTCTCAACAGATATATGAAACACTTGCAGACTTGATTCACCGCATTAAAGCCATTGGTTATGTTCCTCAGACAAGTTTTGCTCTCCATGATGTTGATGATGAAGAAAAGGGTGACCTGCTTTCTGAACATAGTGAGAAGTTGGCTCTTGCCTATGGCATTCTAACATTACCACCAGCTGCACCCATTCGAATCACCAAGAATTTACGCATCTGTGGTGATTGCCACTCTGCCATAACCTACATATCCAAGATTATTGAACATGAGATCATCCTGAGAGATTCAAGTCGCTTCCATCATTTCAGAAATGGATCCTGCTCATGTAAAGGCTACTGGTGACAAAGAAATCAACCCATTCCTTTTAATTTATGACATTTTTGCTACGAGAGAGGTAATTATATTATTTTACTATACTAATGAGAAATGTACAATGGTCATTTATGTAATTAGAAGGAAACTATTAGAATCAACCTAACAGTAGAAAAAATTAGTAATTTATATGAATTCTTACATCCTAATTTTATGATTACACACAAAAATCTCTGTATTTATATCTTCTTTCTAAGATAATAACCGTAGCCTTTGTGATTGGGATTTTATTGTTTAATAGAATATATCAGGGTTGTGTATTGAGATGGAAAATTTGATGTGAAGTGAAATAAAAATATTAAAAAAATCAAAGAAAATAATTTTGCTATAAGGAATATGAAATTCAAGAAAAATTGATATAAAGAGATAAACTAAAATATATAAGAATAAATGGAGAAACACGAAATCAGAACTGATTTCTGTAGTGTAAATGGAATGTGTAAGATTATTTTCATTCCAATAAACATTGGAACTCATTGTCTGGAATTGATAGTGCGTATATTAACGTGAAAATTATGGATTTTATAGGTTTTTAAGGGGACATTGCCTCTTAAAAGTGACCAGTGTATTGTAATATGTGTTGAAACAAATAAAGAACATTGAAGCACATGAAAAAGGGGAAAATATAAATACTCGAACTAAAAAACTATGCGTGTAGTCTTTTTAAAGGAGAAACTATAATTACGTTAAAATCAACATTTTTAGAGAAGTATAGTAAATTATTGATTAACCTATCCCTGAAATGCAAAAATACTGCAATTTAAATTTGACAACTCCAAAAAAAATCATTTGAAATGTCCTTTAATACAATAAGAAATATTACTTAATAAATTATTTGTTCATAAGAAATATTCTATTAAAAAATTGTTATTTTTACCTTTTAGAACTCAAGTTGACGAAAACTTGTCCTTTGCCATACTCAAGAAAATGGAGCAAGAACTAAACTCCCAAATTTCGATTTCAAGAACTAAATAAGAGATAATAAATAATAATTTATATAAGCAACTTTTAGAATTTATTGAAATGCAGCCATGTGTTTAGTGGTGTATCTAGTTTCTAGATATGTTTTTTCCTATTCTCTTCCCTTTTAAAACATTGCACCACATATTTTAGTTTATCAACCCAGGAATCAAATGACTAGTGGTGAGTCCTCTTGAGCACGTTCTTCTCATTTATCACTAATACCACAACTATTGATCATGATGACTTGAGTGGACTCATCTACATTCACAAAAGTACTCACTTTATTTTAATCTTCATCTTATTTACCATTTTCTTAGCTACCACTAAGTTGTTTCCTTATTTTCCTTTATTTTTTTGTTTGTTTTCTATTATTCTTAAATGTGTGACAAAAGCACTTAATCTTCTTTGGATAATGACAAACCATGATTATTAAAATGCAGTTTCTTGAGCATAACAAAATATAGGAATTAGTTCCTCTTTCACCCAGGAAGAAAACATTTGGTTATCTGTCATTAAAGTTGGACCTACATTGGTGGCTAAAAGATATACTTAAATATGTGTTTAACTACAGTTATACTCTTTTTTCGATGGCCAAAATGACTATTAACAGACTTTTCCTTGCCATGGTTAACCATTGGCCCCTTCATCAGTAAGATATTAAAATGTTTTTCTTCGTGGAGATATAAAGGAAGTCTTCATACCCCAGGAGGAGTCTGGTTTAGTTTGTAAGTTATACTCTTTTTTTTATGTTCTCAAGCAATCTCCACATTGTTCAATCTTTTAGTAAGGCAAATCATTTGTTTTCTATTGTCACATCTTCCCTAAAAAGATGTGTGTACTTAATAATGTATATTGATGATATAGTCATTATAGAAAATGATGCTGCTAAAATATCTAAGTTAAAAGAACACATACAATCATTTTCAGGCCAAGTATCATCAAAGTCTTAGATATTTTTTGGAAATAGAAGTAGTTTTTTCAAAAGAAGGAGTTGTAATCTCTCAAAATGAAGTATATGCTCTTAACATTCTAAAAGATATGGGTACAATTAATTGTAAACCAGTGGATTGTCCTATGAATTAGTATCAGAAATTAATGGCAAGAACAAGGAGAAACTTTCTTTGATCCAAAAAGTTATGGAAGATTAGTTGAAAAACTTATTTATCTTACCACTAGACAAGATGTGTCTTTTGTACTTTGTGTGGTGAGTTAGTTTATGCATAATCCTTGTATGGATCATTGAAATGTTTTCATCATATTCTAAGATATCTCAAAAAGACTTCAAGATAATAATTATTTTATGAAAATAAAGGAAATATCCAAATCTCTAAATATTATAATGTTGATTGGGTTGATTCTCCTATACGCAAATGTTCTACTACAAGATATTGTATTTTCTTTGGAAAAAATATTATCCCTTTGGAAAAACAAGAAACAAAGTGGTGTTGCCCAAATATTGTGTTTTCTTTAGAGGAAATATTATCCCTTGGAAAAGAAAAAAAAAAAAACGGTGTTGCCCCCATCAACTAGTGAAGTTAAGTATAGGATAATTTCTCTAGTCAGCTTATATGGGTAAAACATTTCCTTCAAAAGAATTAATTTTTTTCTAAAATTCACCCGATGAAGATGTATTGTAACAACCAACCTATTTTTTACATTGTTTCGAATGCAATATTTTATTCAAAAAAGTTCTTGTCCAAAGAAATCTGCAGAGATTGTCTGATCAAATGATAAACTTATATTCACAAAATTCTTGAGAGGACCTCGGATTGAATTTATTTGTTCTAAGTTTGGCATATATAATTTGTATGCTCTAGCTTGAAGGGGGAATGTTCGAATAAATTGTCTCAAGTAGAATTCATTTTAAAGTTGTTGTGTGCTTTGTGCATATATACCTTTTCCTATTCTCTTCTCTTCTCTTCCTTTCATATATTGTTTCTGATATCCCCAAAGTTATTGTAAAAGCTAATATAAATATGAGAATATAAGAGAGGGAAAATGACTCAATTCCTTATTCTTTTGTATTTTTCTCAAGTGCAACTAACCATTACATAAACAAGGTCACATATCATAATTTACAGTCATTTGCTGTTGATCTGTATCAAGACTTAGCAAAATCACTACATCTCAAACATTAATGTGAAGTATAAGAATGCTGGACCAATGTATACATAAGAAACTTGTAACAAAAAATGGTGCAACCACAAATTTTCAACTAACATTCCTTACATAGGAGAATGTCCTAGTAGTGAAAAGACCTCATTGATGCCATGCCATTTCTGGAACTTCTCAACTCTTGTTGACTAGAATAATTATCACAAGAGTTGCTAGAGGTAGAAAGTGTGAGACCTGGGCATAAGTAGAAGGAACCGTTCCCAATTTGCTGCTCTTCTAGTGGAGAGTATTTTTATGTACCACACATTGTTCACAAACCCCCTGCAAAATTATCAAATGTAAATGATTTTCGGTGCAGAATCAGGAATCAGCTAAATCTAAATTGAAGTACAAAACTTTTAGTCCGGAACCAGCTCATTAATTGATTAAATGTTGATCGAAGTGAAAACATTTAAGTAACAATTTAAGCAATTTTCGTCAGCCAATCATTCCTTGGTTTTGCTATAAACAACTGTCAAACGTGATATGGATAAGGATCTTCAGAAGTAGTGGAAGAGCTAGAGAGGATAATTTGTAAATGATTAACAGCTATATACTCAACCTTTGTAATGATTCTTAACAAAGTTTTCATATTATTCATGCAAAACAAAAAATTAGACCGACTAAGGTTGACTAAAATTTAAAAATTACAACAGTAATGCTACGTTGAAGACTTGAAACAAATTTGACCAAACAAGCAAAGAAGACAAGCCAACCAAATAAGGATGTGACGGTATGCAACAAGACAGAAGTAGAAATAGCACAGCCAACTTATTCATGTTATAATGTAATTAAATTACTGCTTAGAAACCTATGCCCTGCTTCCAATGCTACTCCAACTAATGTTTTGCCTGATAAAATGAAAGATCACTGATTTGAGTATATCAAATATGCAAAGACCATCAGAGCTGTTATTCTTTACCAGTAATTATGTGCAGCAGCATAAAGTGGACATAAAAATGTAGACACAGGGACCACAAATAAGTTATATAAAAAAAATTCACTCAAACAAACCTTGAAATGTGAGCAAGTTTCCATTCATTATCATGAACATCTCTGGCTATTAGTTCTCGAGGCAGGAGGCTGCCGTGTGTAATCCTGAGAAACAAATTAAAGAAACATATAACAGACAATATCACTATGTGAATATGACTTACAAGAGGAAGGGAAGACTTTTTCAGCTGCTCTTCGAGGAAAAGAAAATCCTCCATGAGTGCTGGTATTGCTTGCTGGGATTGCTCAATTAAGCAGGCAGAAGATACACCACCTTTTGCTCTTGCTGCAAAATAAATAATGTCAAGATATGATACAAAAATTAAAAATAAAATAGAACAAGGTGGCAAATAATAGAAAAGTACAGGACTTAGTGGTTGCAGTCATTTGCACATATGCTTCTCCTGCTTCAGCATCAAGATGCATGCTTTAAAGGTTCAAAATGCAAGCCCATAAATATGTTCCAGATGCAGATCTAAACTTAAGTTCTGAACTATTTTTTTATCCTTACGTGCATGGTCACATTGCGAAGCTAACAGATAAGTTGCCGTGGCAAGTTAGGATAAATAGGAATATGTGCATCTACTTCCCTGTTGGTTGAAGTGGCAACCTGTAAAATCAATATCTACATTTGTCAAATTACTAAAAAAACAAATGTAAATGAAATACACAAGAAACAATCAATTATTTGGAAATTCTAATTGCAATAATAGTTTAGATAAAAATAACCATTAGGCTGGAATCCCCTCGGAAAAAAATATAAACTAAAATTAATCATGATGATACACCAAAGAGATCTCTATTTGTCTGTCACTCTAACTTTTAGCATAGCAATTATTATTAGGCTCAGACACGCCTTTTAAATGGCATGTCCGTGTCGGACACACGTATCGTATTGGTGAAGTGTCCAATTCAAAAACTATTTGTTAAATTTTTGACAATTTTAGCACGATTCTAACATAATTTTAAAAAGTAGAAATACATTAGTTTTCTAAAATATCAAAATTAGTTTTCTAAAATATCAAACTTATTGTATAAATTTTTAATATGATTATAAAAATAATAAACAAATCTTTTTGAACCATCCATGGAAAACATCTTTCTGTTAAAAAAAAAAATCTGAAACATACTTGTACACATAAATCTTTATTGTCAATTTATATAATTCATAATTATATAATATATAGATTCGACAAGTCCGTATCCATGTCGTATCAGTGTCCGTGTCAATGTTTATGCTACATAGATTATACAAGAGATTCATACCATGATTATCAGGCTGACCAAGGTTCAGACTTTCTAGAGTTGAAACCATAATGTCAAATTCTATTTAAAATTCAACAAAATGCTCCTCACTTCAAATCAAGCAATACCACATCCATTACAAGGGACTTCACTTATGTTTAGAGTGGTAGCAACAACAACATAAAGCATAAATCAAAGGATTAATGGAGCATATTTTATTTTTTCTTTACTTAATTAGCCCATCCTCTCTCCTTCCAGGCTCAACAACTTAAACATTAATCCATGAAGTCTGCTAACATGGAACTTACAGCTTACAGCCTCGCACACTCAGATTATAAGCATATACTAAATGAGGTACTAATTTTCTGTACTTGTGCTTTTCGTGAGCATAGCATTTGCCCCAAAATATCCTCAAAATGCTACAAAATTAAGGATAGTTCAATAAAATCCAACTTACAGATACAAGCAGCATTACTGACCTGCTCATTGTGACCTTGGGGAAGGTAGACTACTACACGACTTCTAACAGGAGGCAGAAAAAACCAGAGGGCCAGCACATACATGCCAAGGTTTCAGAATTCAAACAATTTTTTCTCTCCTAAAAATCATCTAATACACATGAAGTAAATTTCACACAAGTCAAGAGGACCTATAGTCCAGTCTACAGGTGGCACATCAGTAATCAGCACATTAAATCCACAGTATATTTACCAATCAAAATAACATATCCTGATCCAAACTCCAACCACACAAACAAGCAGGCAAACAGAATAACCACAAATAAATAGAAAAACAACTCAACCTTAGTCACCTCAAACTTAAAATCATACAGGTAAACAGAATAACCACCCATAAATAGTTTTGACAAATGCTGGTTTACCATAATAAATGCATGTTTGCTTGTATATTGACTCATGTACTACTACATCATGAAATTAAAAGTTAGCCTGCAACATGAAAATGAAAAGTGAACATCAGGACATTAAATGTTATGCTTCCATATATAAAATTCTACACTACACACGGTACATCTCAATCAAAAGTTGAAAGGAGCTTACCTTTAGATATACAAGCATGACTTGTACTTTAATTTCCACGTTACAAATCAAAAGACAATGCTGCGAAAGTTGGCAGCTGTCTCTCTTGTTTGTCGAGGACTTGAGTATGTAGATGAGCATCATCACTCCTCATTATTCAAATGTACTTCTGAATGAAAAATTTGGCTTGAAGACTCAAGTGTGGTAGGTTAGCATTGTGAAATTCAGTATCATAACAATAGGTATCTACTGGAAGCTCAAATATCTTTGCAAGTTAGAACTAAGCAGAGGGTCATGAATGATCACTTTCCAAAGATATTATCTTCTAATCAACAGCTGGTAACCTGGTCCCTCGATGAAGAGAAGTCACAGTTGGGAGCCTTTTCTTGAGTATCTTTTTATCTCTAATACCATCATATAGTAGTTCGTAAGTGTGATACGTTATGTGACCCTTTTTCAACAAATCTTCTACAAGTATCTTAGGCGCTGCTACCACCTTTTTATCAGCTTCAAAAATTGTATTTACAGTGTTTGGAACGATGCCCTTTCGTATCATACAGTGGATGATACTAACTGCTTCTGGAACCTTGTCCTTTGCACACAGACAATTTAAAACCCGTCCAAATGTTGTCAATGATGGTATAAACCCCTTTTCAATATTTTCCAAAAGAAACTTGAATCCTTGAGAAATATTTCCTATTTTGCAAAAGCCATCTATGACAACCCGATAAGTGTAGTTGTCTGGGTCACAGCCATTGCCCTTCATCTTAGAAAAGAGTTTCATGGCCATATTCATATTGAGTTGTTCAGAAAATGCACTGATTATGATGTTATATGTTGCTGTTGTATGACAAACATCATATTGTTTTTCCATCCTTCTAAATAACCGGTAAGCACTATCAAGATCCCCAATCTTACAGAACCCAGAGATCAATGTGCCAAAACTAACAACATCAGATTTCAAACCCTTGCTTTTTATTTCCCCAAGCAAATCTACAGCTTCAATAACTTTCTTAGTTTTACAAAGGCTCTCTATAATAATGTTGTACGTAACTATATTTGGAGCACATCCCTTCTCCTCCATTGCCTTGAAAATCTCCATTACTTCTTCAGATTTTCCAGCCTTGCAAAGCCCATTCAGCAAAGTGTTGTATGTGATAACATCGGGAGTCATACCCAGACTCCACATTCTATTTACTACCACAGTTGCACTTTCTAACTTCATCTGTTTACAATAGCCATCAATCAAAGTATTATACGTAAACATGTCCGGTACGCACCCTTTGGCAATAGCATCATCTACAAGATGATTAGCATCAGACACACAACCCATTTTGCACAAGCCATTTATAACTAAATTATAAGTCCATATATTGGGTTGACAACCATTTTCAGCCATCTCATTCATCAATTGCAAAGCTGGCAAAATAAGACCCTGCTGAGACAACCCTTTAATCAAGGTATTGTATACAACAATGCTCGGCCTCAAACCTTTTCTGAGTCCATCCTTAAAGACCGCCATAGCTTGATCAGGGTCACCATCCCGGCAAAACCCATTAATTAAGGAACAATAAGTAAACTCATCAGGTTTAAAACCCTTAAAAATTGCATCCTTCAGTACCCTATTCGCACATTGCACCATCCCCTTCTTGCAGTATCCATCAATAATACTATTATAGGTAAAACCATCAGGCTCCAATCCATCATTCACCATTTTCCGCAAGTAATCCTCAGCCTCAACAACCCACGAATTCCTACACAGACCACATATCAATATATTATAAGTGACGACATCAAGACTCAATCCCTCCCGCAACACACTATCCAACAACCTAACAGCACCGTCAAGAGCACCTTCCCTACAAAGCCCTTGAACAAAAATATTAAAGGTGAACAAATTGGGACAAACCCCCCTCTTCAAAACCTTGCCGAGAAGCTTCTCACTTTCAGAAACAATACCCTTTTTGCACAGCACATGCACAAGCTTATTAAACGTGACAACATCGGGACACAAACACCGCGCAAGCATTTCATCAAACAGAACACGCGCATCTTCATGGTCACCAAAATCATACAGCCCAGCAACGACAGTGCAATAGGCGACAGGATTGGAATCACACCCAAGTTCAGGCATGTTACGAAGGAGTCTAAGAGCAGCATGAGGCCTGGAAGTTCTGCAGAAGGACTTGATCCTTACGGTATAGGTGTACACATCAGATTCCACCCTTCTGTCTCTCATCCTCATGTACACTTTGTGGGCTTGGTCATGGTAGCCGAACTCGACCAGAATGTTCATGATGGAGTTGTAGGAGTGAACGGAGGGGTCACAGCTGTAGAAGTCCATGCGTTCGAAGGTGTCAACAGCTTCCTGAACCTTCCCCTTCCTACCGTAGTGTTTCATGGCCTCGATGTACGCGCCTTCCAGAAGCGCGTTGTTGACGTACTCTCTCATCTCCGAAAGCACCTTCTCCATCTCCTCGAACTCGCCGTGATGGCCCAGCTTCTGGACCATGCACTTGTATGTTAGCAGCGTGTGCTTGAAGCCCGACTCCTTTTTCGCCGAGTTGAACATTTCCAGCGCTTTCAGAGGATCCTTTTGTGCTTTCACCACCGCAGCAACGTGCTTCGGAAGCAGTGCACGATTCATCTCAAAATCAACAACAACCAGAAGAAGAAGCGTGTCTCTGCTCACATGGGTTCGGGATTTCAATGTTTTCAATATCAATTGAGAGGGTTTGGTTCCACACCGTTACAATTAGCGGAAGTATTCACTTTTTCTATAACTAATAAGAGAATTATGCAGTTAGAAAAATTTATTTTTATTAAAGTATTGTTAATATATACATAAAATAGGTATGTTTATTAATTTGTATGATGTGAATCATTTTTTTACTGATTATTAAATCAATAAAATTAATTATATATATAAAGGTATAAAGGGGGAAAAAATTATACATAAGTAGCAGCTCCAAAACCCAATCTGTTTATATGTCATTAGAGATTATAGATATAGATGATAAACATTGCTTAATGAAATTATTTGTTAATCATAATTTTTTAATCATTTAGAACTCTATGCGAGGCTTCAAAATTTCGATTTAAAAAACTAAATAAGAAATAAGAAGAAGAAAAAATAATGAAAAGTAAGATTATTTACACACAAAAAAGTGAAAATTAAAAGAAAATAAAAAAAATTATAATTGATTTGATCTGTGGCAAAATAAAAAAATCAATTAATTGAAAAATATAAAAGTTATCAAAATACTTTTATTAAATTTAGCATATATAAGTATGAATTAAAACTAAACCACGATTAATTATAAAGTAATCATTTTATAAAATTAAAAATAATATTAAAAAATTAAAATTTAATTTATTTAAATAATTAA
>Ga0123341_1000895_pt1 | contig 20779 bp, 14 predicted proteins | sample Turbeapinknodule_FD_89959 | JGI IMG/M metagenome (GOLD analysis project Ga0123341, IMG submission 89959) | Root nodule microbial communities of legume samples collected from Mexico - Turtle bean Mexico pink nodule | ecosystem: Host-associated > Plants > Roots > Nodule | place: Mexico: Nepantla...
CATGTTAGATAGTAGATTTAGGCATAATTCAACCCCATAAAACCAATTTATGTGATGAGAATTGTCTCAACATATTGTATTTTGGCACTATCTCTAGGCATTGTGGGACTTGTTTTTTTTTTTTAATATATTTTAGCATGGAAAATTTTGTTGTTGTTTATTATTTTTTTCAGAATTGTAAATATTAAAAAGTTAAAGATTAATTCAAAAAAAAAAACTAAAATTTTAAAGTAAGGATTTTCCTATTGTTAAAAAAAAAAAAAAAAAAAAAGGTATGGATTGCCCTGACTTATATACTATAAATTGGTCTAATCTCTAGTTAATGTGAGATCTTTAACACACACACACCCTCACGCTGAAGCAGGGACATCTCGTACTTGGGATTACATATTTGTGATAGGCCTAACAAATGTCGCTAGAATAAGCTCTGGTACCATTAAGCCTAACTTATCCTCATTGATGAATATGCTATTTAAATGAAATTTCTACAAAAATAATTTGGAAACCATTTACAGAATTAATTAATCCATAACTAAAAAAAGAAGGTTATCATTTAATTAAAGGTCACTGATAAAACTGGTATCCAAAATCCACCTACAAAACTAGAGCTATCTTATTTAATGTTAACAAAGTAGCTACCACTAAAATCATAACATGTCCAATTTCACGTGTAAAACAATCTTACCAGGAGAAATCATATCAGACACAATATGCTTTGGGCTGCCTTTGGTTCCATCTTTGCGCACAGGAGTATATATTATTTCAATGCACGCACCAACATCCTCAAGAGTCAAATCCAAAAAGTCTGCTAATAGTAAATATTAAGCATTTAATTTTCCATCACAAATAAATAACCCTTAGCTGATCAAACAATATAAAAGTTACCATTGCTACTTATTTTCTCTCGCACAGCATTGTCTTTTACCCTAAACCACTCATGGGTACAATCTCCTTGCTCCCTGAAAAGCATGCAGCAAAATTCTTAGACAGGGAAAGTAACCAGATGGATAAAATTAAAAGTACAAAAAGTAGAGAGACATGAAGTATAAGCAATGGATAATAGAACCCTGACCCTCCAGTATACACAGCATTAAAGCTTATGTGCTGCCCTTCGATCATTGATCCAGAAAATTCCAGAGAATGACAAGTTGGGGAACCTAAATTTGTAATGTAAAAATAGTTGTATAATTAAAATTGTGTGGCCCTGAAAAAAATTCTGTATGTCTTCATGAACAATATAAAGCTTAACAAGCACAACAATAAAATAAAAAACAACTACTACCAGGTATTATAGGCCCAATTTGTTGAGACAGAACCATAGGTCCACGTGCCCAATCACTTCGGACAGGCTCGCATGAAACAGAAATAAAGGAGCCAATGTCATCAATTGAGGGCATATATGATGCAGCAGTGGCACCCGCGATTTCTCTTTTTGTGCCATCAGAAGTGGTCTACGTAAAGCCATAAAATAGATAGTTGATCACCCAAATATTTAACTGACAATTATAAATAGTAGCATCAACGCGGTAACCAAAATAAAACAAGGCACGGAGGAATTCACTATTTATGGCAACTATTTAAAGTGTAATTAGAAACATATATGCGAGTTCACTACTGTTATTATTAATAAATGCAAGACAATACTGTACTAGTTCAAAAATTTCAGAGTAAGACATAAGACTTAGACATAATCAGAACTTAAATTCATATCAAAGACTTTCACAACACAAAGTTTAAGTTACAAGTACCCTAAGCCAGCGGTAAACTGAATCTCCCTCATCACCACCCCAATACTTTTTTTCAATTCTTAGAATCGTTCCTTCAACAGCATTTCCAATTATGTGTAAAGAAAGCAATCTTGGGCTTCCTGATCACCAAGAAAAACCACAACTATATTAGAACAAATATAAAGAAAATTGAATTACCTATTTTTCCTAAATCAAGACACCAATATTATTGCATCACTGTGCAGGTTATAGTCTTAACTAGGATAACCTGTATCAATCATATGCAGCATTTGTGATATTATCAATAGAAAAGTGGGGGAACCAACTCAAACCCACTAGAGAAACCTAAAATATGGAAGACCGCATCTATCTCTACAATAATCATTAAGAGATGCAAAGAGGAACACAAATTGAATGACCTTAATAAAGAAAAAGGCATCAATAAATAATGTGACCGAAAAAGTGAAGCAAATCTTATCTATTAATAATTATCAATCATACAGTGTGATGAGGTAACTTAGTGAGATTGAAAAGACGAAAATATCTTATTCTTCTTTACATTTTTAAGATGATAATTTAGAATTATAAGGAGAAAACCATGTAAGTAATAAGTCAAAAGAAAAATATATTTATACTACATACTGTAATAGTTATATTAGAAACATTCCCTAATTTAGACATGATCCCAGTTCCCTAATCTTTCAGTTTTTGTATCTTCTCTCTGCATAGGTATGCCGGATATTAAAAATCTTCAGTACAAATGTCATTAATGTGAATTTCTTTCTATATTACATGAAGAAATAAACCAAATTCATATTCATATTTTCATGCTTAATCCAATAAATGTTACCAGGGCGAACGCGCTCCTGGCCCATGCAAATTCTTACGTCACCAACAACACCATCATCCCGTACTGGAGTACACTGGAATGAGATGAATTTTCCAATGGCTTCTTTGGTGATACGGTACTGCAGTCCCGAAACCCCTGGTATCCGAGAACCTGAATCACCTTCAACCTGTACATACCAGGGACATTTAGAACATAAACTTTCCATCTAAAGGGCATTTTGCGACTAAAAGGAATATTTTTCTATTTATTTCAGTAGGTAAAATCTCCATCTATTTTTCAACCCCTTAGAGTAAACTTTTTAACAGTCAATCCATTTTATTTTCATACACTAAATGCAACAAAACCTAGAGTAAAAACAATTAAAACATGAGACAAATAGTTTATCGAGACAGCATATAAACGAGCTTTCACTCAACCATAAAGTGAGTGTTGAATGTCAACCCATATACATGATTAACTACATACAGTAGTAAAGAATAAAGGAACATGAATGCCTTAACTAACAATGTGAATAATATTAACCACATCTAAGGCACAATTAACCACTATTTGTCATTTAAATAACTTCACAACACTATTAACCACTTGTGTGGAAAAGTTAACCACCACTAAACATTTCAATAACCTCATCACATTAGTAACTACAAATCAACAACTGCATACAAACACATTCATTTACTCTTAAATTGAGTCAAAACTAACCATATTTACACATGTAGTTAACCACATGTGATGATCAATAATATCATTATACTAGCCACAGGCCCACAGGTGAAGCAAAGTCAATCACCATTGGACATTTCAATTACTCCATGACACTATTAACCATATATTGATAATGGTGTACAATCATGTTCATTTATTCTTATAACCACTTTTCTGCCAAAGCAAATCATATTTATTCTTCCAATTAACCACATTTAAATATGTCGTTAATCATGTGAGGTGATCAATAACTCCGTGACATTATCAAACATCTGAGGCAAACTTAATCACTATAGACATTTTAATACCTCGTGACACTATTGACTGCATATCAATAATTGTTTACAAACTCATTCATTTACTGTTGTTAAAATTATGACTATTATAGTGTCGTACAGCTTACATTAAGCTGTTTTCTGGGAGTACCTAGCTTTAGGTTGGGGAACATAGGCTCTCTGAGATGTAGTAGTACTTACTCTTTTTTACATATATATGCATCAGCTGAGAATAAAATACTCACTGATTTTTTCATGACTTCAAGTACTCTAAACCACTTTAGTTAGGTTTAATCCTTTAGTTACTCAGAATTTAAGCAATAGATCAGCACGCCTATTTCCTTCTCTATATATATGGCAAAAACTGAAATTTAACCTTTTAACTAAACCAATATTTACTTGTTTATTCAATGAATTAAATATTATAATTTTTTATTATTTTAGGATGAAAAAATATTTATTTTTCTTATAGGAGTTCAAAATATATTATTGCTAACTCAGAAATGAAGGAAAAGATTAATAATAAGTGTTGAAATATAGCGTAAATATTGCACATTTACTGTACAATAAATAGATTGATTGGATAATGAACAAATATTTGTTTGTAAGAAATACCTAAAATTAAGGGATTGGGATTAAAAAATTATCTGGTAGATTTGCTCCAGATTTAGAGTCTGTGTCTGGAGATTTATTTCCTTTTATTAGGATTTTGTTTTTCCTATAAATACCAATGTATTGTTTTTTTTAGATCAAGAAAAGTAAATCCATAATTATTGCTTGATCTGGCAATAGTCACCAGAAAAGGTACTAGAAACTGCACAAAACAACCTCTCTATCCTGTATCAAATTATGTTTCTCTGGATAGATTATTGGCAAACCATAAAAGGTTCATTGTTAATTTGAATTCGTTGTTGTCCCCAACATTGTTACTGAAGCTTTGACAAAGAAAGAATGGAGAGATGCCATGAAAATGGAAATGGATGCATTGGAAAAGAACAATACTTGGGAAATTGTTGGCAAACCCAAAGAAAAGAATATTGTTGATTGCAAATGGGATATTCACAGTAAAATATAAGATTTATGCCTCAGCTTTAGAGGGTGTTGAAATATGGTGTAAATATTGCATATTTACTGTACAATAAATATAGATTAATTGAATAATAAATATATATTTGTTTGTAAGAAATCCCTAAAATTAAGAGACTGGGATTAGGAGTTTATTTGGTATATTTGCTCCAGATTTAGAGTCCTTGTGTCTAGAGATTTATTTCCTTTTATTAGGATTTTGTTTTTCCTTTAAATACCAATGTATTTTTTTTTTTTGAGATCAAGAAAAGTAATTCCATAACTATTGGTGACTGCCAACACCTTTCTTACTATAAGCATTAGTAAAAACTAACCGAAAAATACAACCCCTAAAAATGTAAGGCTGGTGTAGCGGATACAAATAGAATACTAAGTTGATAATCATATTTAGTCAAAAATCAAATCGAGGACAGTCCCTAGACAATTACTGTTCGAGTCTTGGCATATATTATGTAAAGTACTGTAGATGGGCTTTACAGTGTTGTAAGATAAGAATTAGAATCCCATAGCATGAATTAAATAAGTTAGACAAATACTGTGGAACATTAATGTAGATATACCTCATGAATATACCAACTGTATATACTCTTTCCTTCGTGACCTCCAACATATCCATATGAAGCTGTCAAAATTCCATCTTCATTGTAATCCCCAATGATAGATAAGAAATTCAAGCTTGGGGGAAGAGCTGTAAGAAATGCATTAGGATGTTAAGATTATTGGATTTATTCAGTTTATATAGATTCTTTGATTTATTCTTTGATTTATATTCAGTTTGTATTATTGAGGGATCAAAAACAAATGGGAGTGAGAAGAAACAAGTACACCTACTCTCAACAGCTTTATCAGATATTACAAACACAGGTACTCCAGAATCACCATCAGGATTCATGGGAATAAATTTTGCCACAATGTAATAGCCAACAGCTCCAAGAGGTATGCGGAATGCCTGAATAGCTCAAAACCCACAACAAATTGAAACTTGATGTATAGGAGGGGAATAGTGAACTGTACTTTAAAAATCATTGTGTAAGTATAGGTTTTCATCTCCCAAAACAGAGAACAGAACACAAACCTACTTTGGCAATTTTGGAAGTACTTAATGCTTCAAGACTGTTTTCATCCAAAGTTGACAAATATGTTTTATACCACTGAACTCTGCTAGATCCTTCAGTTCCTCCAGTTACAATACCAGTAGCAGTGACCTTACTATTCTCTCGTAGATCGCCAATTATTTTGACATTTGTTACCTTTGGAGGTGCTGAAAATGAAACAGTGCATCATATTCATTCAAACTGTCAGTATAAACCAGGAGCTCTAGAATTTTTTTAAATTATCACCATAAAACATATTCGTATTATCAAAAGAATGGAAAAGAACAAACACGTAAGCAACAGAGTATCCAGAAAATACATTTAGATTCTTAGAAGAATGAATACAGCTGTATCGCATTATATGAAAGGTGGAAGACTTCTTTTCTAGGATGCACAGAGAATGTATTCATAGAGGAAGATATGAAACTGATGAAATTCAATATAAAGCACTAAGTGTACAGAGAAAAGAAAAATACTACCAGATCCCTTGCAATAGAAGGATTAAGCATATCAATATGCTGAAGTCAAAGCAAGATGAATAACGCAAACCCATCATAAATCAAAAGTAGCATTATGTTTACCAGAGCCAACAATCACAAATCAATAGCATTAAGTTATTACAATAATAACAAAATATCACCTTCCAGTTCCATATACAACAAAATGGTATACTAGTAAAACATCGTGCAACAGCACTGATAGAAAACAGAACAAAAATACAGGAGACATTGGTAATAGTTATCAAGTTACCTTGTTTCACCAGAGGAGACATTACAGATATAGATTTTCCTTCATGGCCTGAAAGATATATCAATGAATATTTTACAAACACACATCTAAAGTATTAGGAAAAGATATATTCATCATGTCTGGATACTAACCTTCAAAATTAATGGGTATGTAAACAAAAGCCAGACAACAACCAACATCTTCTTTGGTCAAGGTATACTCAGATGTGCCAGCTGACACTAACAAGAAGCCTCTGCACAGATTTTCCACATTGAAACAAGAGAAAACAACACAGTAAAGTGAGATAAGGGAGTAAAGAAAATAAACTTTAAACAAAATAAAAGCAGGAAGCAGCCTCAAGTCAATGTAATAAATACAACAATATACTTTCTAATTAGAAAAAACACATATCAAAAGTCTAGAATAAGAGAATTTATTTTTAACTTAATGAGAAGAATACTGACCCAGATTCCGTGTTCTCCCGCAACCATTCAAACTTACTCGGACCCTCCCTTCCACCAAAGTAATCACCAACTCCTTTGATGGTACATCCCTCAACAGCTTCTCCAACTATTTTCACATTACTGACACGAGGAGGAGCTGCCATATGATAAAAGTATGATCAGAGAAAAATTAGACAGTAGCATGCTACCCACAAAACTAGAGGATTGGAAGGAGGATAAAAAGCCCAAGCTTGCACAAAGACTTTCAGGATCAATGCAATGCATGATCCAGTGATTTCACAAGCAAAATCACGATCCCAAAATGACCAGTGACTTCTCTATCCTCCACCTTGCACATTTACTCACTTGGGTCTCCCTTACTTGGAGGATCATGCAAGTTGGAAAGTTTACCCGCAATTTTGACAACAGCATGAGAATCGAGTGAGTCAAGAATACTTAGGGACTCCATGATCTCCATTCAATTTTAAATCATTGCCAACTTTATACTTCCCCACAATATCACTTATTCAATAATGATAATCTTGTGTTGACAAATCAATCTTCCAATTCAGTCACTTATTTCATGATACACTATTAATCCATCAAATATATGCCTATCCTTGTTCACCTAAAAATTTACTAGATTTCACCAGCACATAAAAGGAGTGTTCCGAAAATAATTAATAAACTAGTGAAAAGGAGTTCTGTAAAAATAACCCAAATTTTAAGTGCTACATACCCCAATCCATACATCAGTGCTCAGAAAATAATTAATAAACTAGTGAAAGGAGTTCTGTACAAAAAACCCAAATTTTAAGTGCTACATACCCCAGCAATCTCAGGTGAGCAAATCTTATAAAATATGCAAAAGAAAGTCAATGTAATAATATCCAAACAAATCAAGGAAATAAATTAGCACATCAATGGAAAACTTGAAGCCAAATTACTCACTAACAATAAGAAATCATAATTATCATCGACCATATATTCAAAGAAGAGCTAAATATGTTGATGAATCTTGATTAGTATTTTGGAAATAGCTATCAAGCATGTTTACATAAAAATGAAAAAATTTAAATGCTCACCAGCTTTTACAAAATCTGTATATTTGTACTGAGGCTCTCCTTTTGCACCTTCTTCTGTTACTGGTGTGTACATGAAAACTAAACTTGAATCAACATCATCAATGGTTAACTTATACTCTTCATCTTCTGCCCCAACAATGACCACAGGACTGCTGTTCCACTTTCTCCGTAACCAACTAGAGCAAAAAACAAAACACAATAAATGGGATAACAGTGTCACAGCATTAAAAGAAAATTCTACAGTCTTATGCTATAGACATGACACAAACAGACACGTGTACAAACACAAGAAATGTCATCCTACCTAGCAACACCTTTTCCTGGAGTTCCACCACACCAAGCAACCTTAGCACAACCCCTGATAATACTTCCTTCAACCAGTTCCCCATATACTTCAAGATTTACAACCTTTGGAATTCCATTCCCTGGAGAAAGTAGAATTATTCAAGATGAATGAAGAATGAACATATTAAGGAACTATTAAAAGAACAGAACATTGATATGGAACCCAACCCTAGACTCAGACAGTTCCCTGTTCTTTGGCCAGTAAGAGACAGGTCAGTCAACAATATCTCAATGAACATTGAATATTGTAAGAGTACAGCATTAAAAATTAGACAGCTTACATTTTCTCCACATTTAATGATAAGGAAATTGACTAGGATATCACACACATGATACAAGCATGAGGACTAAAATGGAGAAAAGTATCAGGATTCATGTGATCACAAAATCCCTACCAAGCTGAAAGGCATGTTTGATTTATGCCTGATTATACTCTACGATAAAAGGTAGTAGTACCAAAAATGAGTGATACAATGGATGTGTAGACACAAGAAATTGACTAGGATATCACACACATGATACAAGCATGAGGGCTAAAATGGAGAAAAGTATCAGGATTCATGTGATCACAAAATCCCTACCAAGCTGAAAGGCACGTTTGATTTATGTCTGATTATACTCTGATTAAAGGTAGTAGTACCAAAAATGAGTGATAAAATGGATGTGTAGACACAGGAAAGGATAAGAGAAGAAATAATTGTAAACAAGATCTCAGTATAACACCAATTGTCGAAAAGAAGACAGAAAACTGGTTGAGGTGATTCGGACATGTACAAAAGAGGCCATTAAAAGCCCCAGTGAGAAAATTTTGTTGCATGGTTTCAGTCCTAGGAAAAGGGTTAGAGGGAAACCACGAGCAATGGAGAAAATATTAAGGATTTTAAAGTAAATAATATCTCTAAAAATCGTATCTTTAGCTGAGCCAAATGATGTGTTATCCATCTAACTGTCCTCAAATAGTAGAAAAAGCTTTTGTTGTTGCATATTTTTCTATTAAATTTTGATATATTAACAATGCAGAGTTTCACACTATCAATGAACCATTTGATATAACACACAAAAAGATTCTTAAAATAAAGCGCCTTGTTGGCTGAATTTTAATGACAGTATCAGAAACTGCAACTGACAGCTTCTATCTTAATTAATAGGAGATTCCAGGAATCCTATTTCCTTTTCCCCTCTGATTGTATTTACTAATTTTGAGCTTTTATATCTTTTGTAATTAAGGTAATTACGATGCCCCTTTTTAGATGCTTTATTTTAGGAAATGTATTTTATATATATTTTACCTATCAATATCAATGTTAATCTTGAGATAATAGAATATTATTCTGTTTCCTTAATGACATGAGAGCATCTGTCTCTCTGATATCCATTCTTAGTTGTGCCTGACAAACCATGCAAGGGTTCTCCAACTCTGTATAAGTTTCCATACCTAGGGTTCTTATCCCTGACTCTCTGTCTGATTTCACTTCCTAATGTCCAGACCAAAAAGGTAAGTTCTATACTGCCTGTGTACAAACTTAGGAGTTACAAGACTGGATTATGGATTCCAGTGCTTCTAATCATATGAGCAGATGCCCAGAAACCTTCTCAACTTACAGCTCATGTTCAGGAAGTTTAAAATCAGATTTGCTGATAGAACCCTCTTGACTTTTGCTGGACGAGGGTCCATTACATTGCCTAATTTGACATTAAATTCTGTTCCTCAGGTACCAAATTTAACATGTAACTTGGTGTCTATTCGTAAATTGACCAGAGACTTTAATCGTGTAATCATGGTCTATCTTTATTTAGAGTTTCAGGATTTACACTCGGGAAGGACAATTGGCAAGCTAAGATGAGTGATGGCCTATACTACCTTGCCCGAGAAGAGAGAGCTTGGCTCTAGGTCTAATCCATCAATCCTTTCCTGCATCTGTATCTAAAATCATGTTAAAACCTAATACACTTGGTCATCCTTGTTTTCCATGTCTGAAACACATGTACCCTTCTTTGTTTAAGAATAAAGCCATAGATTCTTTTCAGCAAGAAACCTGTATTTTGGCTAAACAAACTCACTTCCTTATCCAAGTCAAGCATACAAATCATCATGACCGTTCTCACTAATTCACAATGATATTTGGGGGGCCTCAAGGATTCACGATATTTCTGGAACACAATGGTTCATAACCTTCATTGATGATCATTCAAGGGCATGTTGGGTTTATCTCGAAAGAGAAAATTGTAAGAATGGATCAGTTTGAAAGCATATTTGAAAAATGCATACACATGTTTTAGTTTCAAAAAAAAAAAAAACAGCAACACATACTTCCGCAGCTTTATGCTAATAAAGTATCTGGATCACTTTATTCCTACCAGGCTTAGGATCTAGAAATTTAGCGGTTCATCTAAATTATACAGTATAAACAGATACAACACAGGCCTACCTCTCGAAATACGAGGTGAGATGGCAAATATAGGAGGATATGTTATTTCTTCTAAAGTGAGGGTGCATTCCACCTTCAGAACTTTTCCAATGTCATCATGCTTTGGCCAGTAAACCTAAAAATCATACAAATGTAATAAACACAAATAACAAGCAAATATACAGACAAACAAAAGTCTGAAGTAGTGATAATAATGCAATCAACTCATTACCTCACCGGTAGCATCTGGAATAGGGAAAAAATTTGAAAGCGATAGATCACCATAAAACCATTGATATTTTAAATCTAATGGAGGGCCTGTACTAGTTGCACCATCATGAATAATGGTGAAGTGACAACGACACACATCTTCTTCCACAGGTTTATCTATGGAGGCTTCTTTGAGAAGAAAACCCGGAGGAATATGGTCTTTCCATTTATCAACTAAAAAGTGGAAAGTTGAGTCTGCAGCTTGCTCAGGGCGACTGAAATCCCAACCATCTCTAATGCATAAAGCTGTATGTGCAGGATAGCGCTTTGCTAGAGCCACTTCCTCACGAGAGAGATCTGCAAAACTTTTCATATTCAATAAATAAACTATCTTAATACATGATATAGGAGTTCAATGATTCCAGTAGAAATCACTTGAAGAAAACATATATGGCAGGTACTCTTCAACCTATAGTAAGAATTAGGTGTCTATCAGTACAACCAAAAAAGTAAAGATACCAAAGGCTAAGAATAACTTTACTATGCATACCTCTGTCATTGTACTTTTTCAAAGTAGGTCCAACTAGTAATATTGAGGCTGCTTCCAAATGAAGCATCTTAAGTATAGGATTTTCCTCCACTCGCAAATGCTACAGTACAGAAAAAAAATTACTGAAAGTAAAATCAACCAGTCTACATTTATGTATGAAGCCACACATGCAAATATAACACTATGTAAGTCCCTAAAAGTTATTTAAAATTCAAAACTTTAGGTTTAATTACTATATATTTGTCCAATTTTTAATCCAATACCTATATTGTAAATTTTCTAATCAGCATAAATACCAAATGTTTCTAAATGCACCCATACCATATGATTGAGTTTTAACCTCTAAGAAAAACATCACCCACATCATATGACTAAATTAAAGGATGCCTAACGGCAAAGGTGCAATCAATTAGAAAAACTTTAGCAAGTGTAGACTTCAAAATAAAACAAATATAATTTTGATGCATTATTCGTGTAATTTACATTGTAAGCCAATTAGAAAATACCCTAAATATGACTAATAAATCAATTATTAAAAGTCTACAATTTTCAAATATATGGAAATTCATTATTAGATGAAAGCATTAAAAAATTTACATTATCAATGTATTACAATTAGATTCACAACCCGATGTCCATTACTTCTTTCCATCAACACTAACCAGGTAGTAACCCTTTTCTCTTTGAGACAGTTTCACTCATTTATCAATATTCGGTTTGCACCTTAAACTAACCTATAAGTAGCTTTTTCCATAGCCCAATTATAAAAAAGAAACAATAAAATTCTTAGAACTTAAGCACAAAAGAATAGCCCAACCTAAAATACTAGTCCATTGCATAGGAAAACTAATGGCAGCCCATTTTCCCTTCAATGGCTTCACTCACCTATCAGTGTTAGGTTTACAGCTTAATTCAACTTATAAGTAGCCCTTTCTTAGTCTAGCTCTCAATAAAAGTACCAATTATTAGTACTCAAGCACAACTAGAGAATCCAATGCAAAAGAATAGTCCATTGGGTGGGACAGCCTCCAAGCTTAAGTACCACATCACGTAACGTGGAACTCCTCCTAACATTAGGTTCCTAGACAAAGGGAATCAATGATGAAAATCCTTACAACCTCAGCCCAAGACATAATCTCTGAAACTGAAGATAGAATTTAACCACGCATGACAAACCATACAATTTCCTTGTTACATAGCAATTTGCCAAAACAAAAACCATAAAATTAAAAATTAGAGTCCAAAAATCACTAAAGTAATAATATATGCTTTGAAGAGATAACTACACATCTCCCAATAACACAAAATGATGAACTATGTCACATAGAAAGTCTACTAAAATAAAAAGTGATATGAGTCAGATCTCTTACTTAGGTGGTTAGACCAAATAAAAAACAGTATCATACTAACCTCAAGAACAGGTAAATATGGGAAACCCTTAAGAGTACAAATTTTGTTTTTGCTGGCAGCTAAGACCTGCACCAAATTATTTCATTCATAAACAATTCAGTTATACACATGTATACACAAACACACAGAATACATATAGCCAATACTCTCTATAAAGCTGAACAACCTGCAGTCGAGGTTGGCTAGCCATAGTGAGAGACTTCAACTTATTCTGAGCTACTGAAAGGAACTGCAAAAGAGAAACACGGAAGACACCAAAAAAATTTGATGAACACTGAAGTTGAATATCTGAATTAAAATTCAGAATGATAGAAAGGGATTCTAACTTGCCTCCAAATTAGGAAGTTGAGGGAGACTTGCCAAAGATGTAATTTGATTTCCAGCAAGATAGAGTTGCTGCATACAAGTTAAAGATTTCAAACTACTGTTATTAAACAAGTATTCACATCTTTTAACCTTTTTATCTCGGTCATGAGACAATATCATCCACGCATAAAAAACCAAATTCAATTGAAGACAACATACCTGCAGTACTCTGCAATTCTCAAGAGGCTCAAATCCAGGCCCCTTAAAATCATTAAAACTCAAATCAAGAACCTGAAAAAGTAAATAGTTACCTTCAATCAGTCTATAGAAATCATTTTTTATATTATTCAAACATAACATCCAAAATGAAAATTATCATTATATAACACCTTCACTCTCGTCAATATTTCTACTCCTTCCAGTGTAGACAAGTGATTGTCTCGGAGATAAACAAACTGCCAAAAGGAATCATAAGTTAAATGCTATTAATTATGAAAATCCTCAAAACAGAAACTCTGTCCTTTACTGTTAGAGAGAAAATGCATATAGTCTGTTTACACATCTATATACTACAGAGACTCAACAGGAATCAGTTGTAACAGACTAACCATTAATTATTACAAACTAACTACTATGAAGAACTACAGAGACTCAACAGGAATCAGTTGTAACAGACTAACCATTAATTATTACAAACTAACTACTATAACTGACTAACTAAGTCAGTTACAGCCAACAGATAGCACCCCTGCTATAATAACTGCAGGAGTTTTATTTGACACATAGGAGTTATACACTCATATTCACACTATGCAGTACTTGGAACAAGCAATGGCAAATTGAAGAACAAAAAACCTAAAGCCATAGACAGGAACAGTTGCAGCTGAACCAACATCAACTCAGATAAAACAACACAGTTTATTCATATAATCACCATCAATCTAGAAGTAATAAGAACATAACAAAGGAGTAAATGAATGAAACATGGTAAGTTATAATGAGTTAATGACTACTATGAGTAAAATACAAGCAGTGCACTACGATGCAGACACTTCTTGCTTAAGGAGTCAGAGTGTTGAACTCATCTTAGACACCAACACTAACACCCATAAAATATGTGTAAAACAGTAAGTGTCAATGTTAAAAATTACATATTTTGGTTCAAACACTGGAGTCAACTCCCTCATACTAATGGACACTGCTAACATTTTTAAAACATTCAGAGTGATAGGCTTGAAATATGATATAATATTAAAAAATAACATGTATTATGTATATCGAAGAAAGTCACAATAGTTGCAGTCACCCATAAGCCACGGTGTCTAGGAAAATACTGCCTACAGAGGGGCTGACCAGAAATATTATAATGTGGATCCACAAAGAGGCTGACTTTTAGTGGGTTGAGAAATCATATTAACTAGACAATCCTCATCTTATAAGCCAGTTTTATGAAGTTAAGTTGGGTCCTCATTCAAAGATTCTATAATATCAAAATTTATCCCTAATCTATTTGCAATCTCATGCTCGTGAAGGGGGTGTTGGAAAGCCAACTTAGATGTGGTCACCACTAGGTCACAATGTCTCAAAAAGGACAACCACAAAGGAGCAGACTAAAAAGATTAAGTGAAGCATCATACGGTAGAGCAACAAAGGTACAAGACATCAACTCTTAACAGGTTGGGATACCACATGAACTAAAGATATGACTTAAACAATGCTTATAAGTTTTGGGCATTCACCCCACCTTACAATTTGGTTTTGTGAAGTGATTTAGACCCTAAGTCCAAAACTCCAAGACTATCAATGTGTCTTTCTCTAAGGCTTGTTATCATAAGGTAAGTTAATATACAAGAAAATACAAACCTCAATCACTTACATTGCACTGTATATGACACTAGCACACAACATTGCATATATACATACACCAAAGAGTAAATCCCTATATTTTTTATATTAGCCATGTCAATGAGGTGCTTAAGCTTAACAGTTAATACATAATGGTGCACTTTACTCAATACTTCTCTTTCATGCCAGTGAATAATTTGCTCTTACACTGTTTTTTCAATACAGATTGCAGAGTGAGCTGAATTCCAAAAATATAAGGACAAAAGGAAAATAATAAAAAAAATAACCAGAGCAACTAAAAGAGAGCATGTCCACATAAATATATTCATGTACCGATGCTCATTTTGCTAAATAGGACCTAAATAAAATGTGGTCATTCCATAGCATAAATTAAATTGTTGTAAACATGGCAATAAACAACTTTGAACATATTATCTTAGATAAATAGTGAGATAAACAGAAAATACATTTACCTCTAAGTTTGAGGATAAGTTTAATCCACTGGCAGTGAGACTGCGAACTCTGTGTCCCCTTAGATCCAGTCTCTGATAAAATATCGAGATGGGTCAGAAATTAGAATTACATAATGAATGGTCTGAAAAGTCCATCGTAGTTGCTCAAAATACAATAGAAGAAGTTTAACTTCAGACAAACAAGAGATACCCGCATCTGCACCCACCAAACACCAACTAGTAACAGTTACTAAAAAGTGAATGAAACATAGACAAACGGGTCAATAGATTACAACAAGAATGATTCTGCACGCTACTATATTATCACCAACGTTCCCTACTCAGCCAAAAAATCATTCAACTGGCATACATAATTCCTTCTTTTTCCATCACTTATTTCCTTTTCACTGTTCACACCTATGCAGCTATTACTCCTTCTTCCTATTCCTTCCACAATAATTCTACATCCACATGACAGCCAACAGCAACACACCAGTGAGATTCTTAACAGTAAACTTAAAATGCAATCATTATCTCAAAACTTACCAACTCATCGTTGGCCTTAATCTCAACCTGCGGAAGCACAATAAACCGCGAATCCCGGCTATCAGGAGTGCCTCCCTTCCTCCTTCCAGACAGTGCAGAAGCTCTATCCTGCGACGTCGAGAGAGAGCCCGTCTTCAACCCGCTGGAAACCGTCGGCGAAGAAACCCTGGAAACCGTCCTTCGAGCAGAACCTCCACTGCTGGCAGTGCTATCCATCGACAAAGAACTAATCCTCCTCGTAGCAGAAGAAGCCGAACTCGAACCCGACAATGCCGGCTTACTCACCGGCTTCCTCGCAACCTCCGCCTTACTCACACCAGAAGTCCTAGACCCCGAGCCAACCAGCGAGGCCGCAACCGGATTCCCCGCAGCGCCAGCACGTGAAGAAGCCACAGAATTACGCCGGAGCTCCGGCAGCGACTTCCGGATAGGTTCACTCGCCGACGAAACGCCGCTCTTACCTCCGCCAACAGACTCAGCACCGCTTTTTCTCCCGCCAGCAGAGATCGACATCTTCTGAGACAATCCTCCAGTACTGTTCCGTCTCGGCGCGGAAACCGAACTCGCCGAAGCGCCAACCGAACCCGATCTCCTCGACGCAGCCGAGCCGGCACCGGCAGTCGAACCGGTCCGCGGTTCAACTCTCCTTTTCACCGCACCGCCAGAGTCCGCGGCGATTTTCGGAGCTCTCCTGGAAGCTTCAGGAACGTTCCTCTTCGGAGAACCGAAAGCCTTTTCCGGCGCCACATCCTGGCCAGACTGCTCCGACGACACTTCCATTGGAGCGCGAAGGTTCCAGAAACTGAACGAACTGAAAAACAAAAATAGGAAGTGAGAAACAAGTTAAAGTGCTAAACTATGATACGCAGCGTTTCAAACTGAACGCGAAGCGCCATGGTTCGGATCTAAGCGAGAGCGAGAAAAAGAAAAGAAAGATAACGTGAAGAGAGAGAGCAGAATGTGCGTGATTAAAAAGCCGTTGATTCACGAGCTACCTAAAAAATGTAGAGATCTACCTGGAAGCGAAGGTGCGTTAGAAGTTAGAGTAACATACGAGTTGAGATTGAAGAAGAGGAAAAGAAGAAGGAGTGGGTAGAAGGTAGCAAAAAAGCAAAGGTGCAGTGAGTGTGAGAGGGACAGAGGAGCTGGAACCAATAAACGAGAGTATAGAAATGAAGGAAAAGTGGGAAGGGACCCTTTGTGGGGTAGGGTAGGGTTCTCACAAAATTTTCAAAAAAAATTGTCGATAACACGCGCCAAAGTAAGAGCGGGTTGTGCGACGAAGGAGCCATTCTTTAACAAAAAAGTTATTTTTTTGTCCTTATCGATTCGTTAATGCTATTCCCTGTATCAATTAAAGTTCCAAATTACAAAACCTTGTTGATTTTGGTTATATGTGATAATAACGACAAAAATAAATTATCTGTCTTCGGTTTACATTTAGAATGAATTTTAAAACTACCATAGTATGTTAACATTAATTAATCTTCTAAAAGAAATAATGAGAGAGGGTTAATGAATCTTTAGAAATAAATAAATAAAACTATGTTTGAATCTCATATTCAATTATTCAATCCTTATAACTTTTAAATAATATAGTATAATCATTATAATATTGTTCAAATTCTTGGGGCAAATTTATTCATACACTGGTCATGATTCTTCACTCATGCCTAATAATTGAATATGACACAGTAACTGTAAAGCTCACAACATTGTACAAATTTTTTAAGCAAATTCATTCATGGAAGAGGTCATGATTCTTCACTTATACCCAATAATTTGAATATGACATAATAACTACAATTTTGTTTAACATCTTTAATATCAAATGTATACCCATAAAATTTCACATTAAATTAATATAGTATCATTGCTTACCAAAACAAACTTGATTTACCATGGGAACATCTCTTACATATTATACCATTAACGTGATATTTTGGTTGACTTCTAACTGATGAACTATGATGAAAAAAAGGCTTTATGCTTTAGATTTTGCTAATTTATTAATAAAAAATGAATATTTTCTTTTTCACGTTATTAACATGTGCACACGGATGTTAAATTTGAGTATGTAATTTTACTTAGGAATTCAAAAAAAAATATGAAAGAAACAATGCAATATTAATTGCAAATCACACCTACAAAAGATAATGAACACCCACAAAGTTGATATAAATAAATCAAATTATCTTGTATATTGGCTTTGGTGCAAGGTAAGGTATTTAGTTGTAATTCAACATATACAACTCATGTATACAACTAAGTACATGTTATTTAAAGGATTACAAATGTTTATATGTTAGTTAGAAGCATAGTCTCTAACTAACATATTATAACATCTATAAAGATTATCAGTTCATCATACATAAACAAACGAATCTAACAAGTATAAAAGTATTAGACAATTTACATCAAATGTGACTGCATAATTATCAAATTGTACATTTTTCACTAGTAGACGATGTTTACAATTGCTAGAAGCACATCATGGAAAGATGTTAGTATACCAAGGTCTGCAAACTCCGTCTTGGACAATAACATTTTCCTTCTAAAACTACTACTAACAATCCATATTCAGCAAGTCCAAGCAATGCATTAACTTGTCCAAGGAACAAGCTTTGTGAAGACACGTGAGATTCTCTTTGGTGTTGATCTTCTTCACTTTAATCGTTTTTTCAGTGAAAAAAAAAACATATTTTATATTAATATACAATTATTCTTGGTTAACATATTTCACTCAAACTATCACAAAAAATGATTGTCTTTCCTTAAGCATACATCTATGTCGTCCAACAAACCCTTCAATCATATCCCTCGTAGTCACATCCTAAGGCCATATATTCTACTTTGATGATTGATAAGGTCATTGTTGGTTGAAGAATAACTTTCCAAAACTAACCAAAGACACGTTAATGTTCATGCTAATTGCATTGAAACACTTCAAGGATTCATGATTAATAGAATTTTTTTTATTGCTAATTGTACCACCAAAATAAATAAAAAATGTTTCAAGGAATATTTTTGAAAATTTTACAAAACTGTTGAATTTAAACTCTAATACAAAATGACGAACGTCTAACCAAGGACTAGGAAGAAAAAATTGTTTCAATAATACTACCAACATTAAGAAAAATAAAAAACATATGAGATCGGAAGACGAAGAAGAAGACATCACAGTCACGAATGATTGACAAGTTGAAGAAAATCACCATCTTTAGTTTGCAATTCACAAATAAGAATCAAAAGTTTCATTCAACAATGTAGAAAGATTTATCTGACAAAGTAAAACCTCAATTTTATGAAATAAGTCTCAATCATGACAAAAATCAACACAAGCTTATTTATAGTAAGGACTGAGACTACTCATTTACTAACGAGGCTCATACATTAAGTTTTCTAATTAGCTAAATAAAAAAATAATGTATACAAAAATCTCCAATTATAAAAAAGATAGAAATAATTACAAAGGTCCAATACAAAATATAAATTAATTTCATAACTTCAAACCTCTTCCTTAGTCCTTAATCTATGTAATTGACTTGATGGTTTCTACCTCTATTCTTAGTCATTAGTCATATGGTGTACCACAATTTACCTATATAATAAATTATAAACATTTTTTTATCATTATTAAAATTATAAAATGATATTTTTGTTAGCGGGGTCAAACAAGTATTAAGAATAAACCAAAGAAAAAATTAATTGAATAACTAAATAATGTTGAAAAGGAAATAATTAACTACATGAGTTATATAACTATATCAACCTTTACCAATAAGGTGTTTATCCACTCATGACTTCACATTAATACAAGAAAATGAAATATTATATTTACAGTACACAAATATTTTGATGTGTGTCTCGATACTCAAGTTCTATGTATATTTTGGTACGATGTTTAACCATAAATTTGTAAGAGTTTTTATTTGACTTTTTCTCTCTTCACAATCCATCCACAAAGTGTCTCCAAGATCAAGTAGTAACAACGACAATAAGGATAGAGTACACGTGTAATCCTAATGATTGATAAATTTGAGTGTACATGTATTGTGTATCACACTTAAATGCCTTAAGACTTTTTTAAGTGAGAGTTCATCGCTCAAGCTATTTAAGTGGGCAATATTTGCTCAAGTAAAAGTTTAATTTCCATTTTGAGTGAAAATCTTCTCTTGTTCTCACAAAATGTAGACAAATAACAAAGAAAACATACAATCATTAAAAAAATCAATTCAAATAAAACTTACTAAAAAGACATCATAACACAATTATAAATATTTAAATATAACAAAAAAATATGGTGACAATATACTAATATTTTACACTTATCAAAGAAAAGGAGTCCTTATCAATGAGACAATTTCTAAAACACTCTTTAATTTTCTATTTATTCAAAAGTGATTTACAAAAATAGAGAATAACTATATATATATATATATATTCAAACATGTATTGAAAATGTAATTGAAATACAAAATATATATTTCAAAATTCAAATTCAAATTTAGATCAAGGAATATCTCTCTCTTTTACTTGAGAATCATAATTGCTATCACGTTTGTATCAGACTTTTCATACTAAAACGGATAATTTTCCCACTAAAACAGAACCCTAACAGAGCTACCCGACAAATAATATTGAATAAATAAAGCGGAATAATAAAAGAGATAAAGAGGAAAAAACACACCCAAAAATTGTTAACGGAGTTCG
>Ga0123341_1000897_pt1 | contig 20742 bp, 15 predicted proteins | sample Turbeapinknodule_FD_89959 | JGI IMG/M metagenome (GOLD analysis project Ga0123341, IMG submission 89959) | Root nodule microbial communities of legume samples collected from Mexico - Turtle bean Mexico pink nodule | ecosystem: Host-associated > Plants > Roots > Nodule | place: Mexico: Nepantla...
CTTGTACCTTTTTTTTTGTTTTCCTTTTAGCTTTTTTTTTTTTTTACCAATCTATAGTAAAGATAACTATAGATTGTTAATTATTTGGAAATTTATTATAAATAAAAAGCATTTTTATAATAACAATTTAGACTTTCATCTTCTATTTCCATGACAAAGAAGTTTGAATGTTATTTTAGTTTTCTGAAAGTTAATTCCCTAATGTTGCATACTAAAAAACCAAATTCCTAAAATTAAGTGGTTAAAATGTTTGTAACAACTGATATAATTCAAGCACAAATATTTACATGCAAGATAATTTGGGCTCAAACCTATCATGCCATCTTATACGTAAAGTAACTTTTGTCAATGTTCACACAGGCATCAAATATAGAGGAGAGATGTCACTAGTCCAAAAAAGACTTTCTATGAGGGTTCTACATGACTTTTTATGATGGTTTTGATGGCGATATAAATTCTGACGATATAAAATGTCCCTAAAATAGAGAACGTAAAATCATTGGACACTAATACATTATCGTCGATCATGTACAGAGAACACAAATAGCATCGGCTTAGCCTATGCAACCTACGCTTCTTGCGTCAGTCTAGTCCACACAATATGACCTTGTAATGTCAACCTAGCCTACACAAAATGAAATATTAATTTAATTAATATAATGTAGCATCCCTTTAGCCCACACATAAGTTAGAAGTAATAAAAATAGTAGCATGGGTTTAGTCCACGCAAGATATTGACTCTTTTTTTTCCTGTTGTGGCCATATTCGAGGCCTAAAAATTACAAACCAAAAACCTATTGTTTGCACTACAAATTTGAGCATGTTTGTCTAAATTGATTTTAAACCAAAATACAATTAAAAACCAATTTGAATTACAAGTTGAAATTGAATATAACACTTCAAAATTGACTAATACAAATAAGTTTATAACAACACCAGTATAACAAAACAAATTTATAACACATTCAATTGTTTTGAAGCTCTAATCCAAATTTCAATTTGAGATCAACATGCTATTGTAAAATCTACTAATAAATTTTAAGGTGAAGTTGAATGCAAGAACAACACAAGTTGAAAAGTCGCAAGTATTTTGGCAAGGTATAAAAGTTCAAGGCACAAAGAGAAGGAAAAGAGAAGCAAAACAATATACAAAAATAAATCAGAATGAGAAAATTAAAGACAAGACTAGCAGCGTATAAATTTCACACTAAAATATTATTATTATTAAAATTTGCAACACATAACAAGAGTTCTCATATAAAAAAACCCAAAAAATTGCAGCAAGTGATCCAAACCAAAATTCATTTAATCAAAAGTTATACACATAAAATTTCACACTAAAATATTATTATTATTAAACTCAAAGCCAATGAACTATAATGATGTAAGTTGAACATAAAAAAAATGTTTACTAAGCCTATTTATATAACATATTAATATTTTTTAAAAGAAAAAAAAATCATTTAGTTTTTTAAATTAGAACCCTTAAAATCTAACTTAAGAGGAAGCAAGTGATCAATAACTTTCATCTAAATGGCCTAATGGAGAATAAATTTTATAAGAGTAGGATTCTCATTGGCATAAGCTTGACTAGTGGCAGCTTGGATAAGCATCACTGCCATAAAAATGTTACTAACATTACCATCATTGTTCTTCTTTTTCAAGGATTCAAGTTTCCTTTTCTTGTATACACCTGATTTGAATATACATTAATGCTTATTGTATCGTATTGGTTCTTAGAATTATTATAATAAGTTTTGATGAATAAAGTTTGACTTGTTGGGAATTGATATGAATTGAAATTGTAAAGTGTATTATTTATGTACAATATTAAACAAAAGTGTATAGGTATTTATAACAATCAAATTGGAATGAAAAGAGAAACATTCTAATAACAGAAAATAACTAGCTTAAGATTTTAATTGTTTTAAGAATTAACAAACTAGCTCTAAATTTAGCTTATTCCAACACTCTTCCTTAAGCTAAATTCTACAATACATCTAACTCCTAACTACTCTCTTAGTTCTTCAAATCTGTCTAGTTTAAGTGGTTTGGTGAATATATCAGTCACTTTCTTTTTAGTGTTGCAATGCTTCACTTCTAGCTTTCCTTTTCCAACTTGTTCCCTTAAGAAATGGAACTTGGTCTCTATGTGTTTACTCCTCCCATGTGAGATTGAATTCTTTGCAAGGTTGATGGTTGATTGGTTGTCTACACAAAGTTGCATTGGCTTCACATGATCCAGCTTCAAATCATCAAGCATAGACTCAAGCCAAACACATTGACAATTTGCCTCTGTTGCAGCTATATACTCTGCCTCACAAGATGAGAGAGTAACTACAGTTTTCTTCTTAGAACACCAAGAAATTGGTGCTTTCAGATATTTGAAAAAATATCCATAGGTGCTCTTCCTTCCCACTTTATCACCACACCAATCTGAATCACTCCAAGCCTCCAAATAGTCTTCAAATTCATTCAAAGTAAGCCATACCCCGATGTCTCCTTAAGATACCTCAATATGTGCTTTGTTGTTGTAATATGAAAGACTCTTGGATTACACATGAATCTGCTTATTAGTCCAATTGCATAGCTTATGTCAGGCCTACTGTTGCAGATGAACCTCAAACTTCCAACAATCTATTTAAACAAAGCATTCTCCTCCAAGGCTTCTGACAATTTTAAATTTCCAGCAGCAAGTACCATATCTCCATTGCATTGATCCATACTGAATCTGTTGAGCACTTTATTAATTTATTTCCTTTGATGCATGATAATACCTTGATATGTGTATATGAATTACATTCCCAAAAAATAGCTAAGCATTCCCAAATCTATCATTTCAAAAGCAGCCTTCAATCTATTATTGAACTGCTCAATCTCTGCCATTGAGCTCTCTATGATTAACAGATCATCTACATATAGACATACATAGATTAGGCTTAGACTTTGTGACTCTTTTACATACACTCCATATTCTATTAAGCACTTTGTGAAGCCTAGCTTGAGCATAAACGAATCTATCAGTTTATTCCACACTATAGGAGCTTGTTTGAGTCCATAGAGTGCTTTCTTGAGTTTGAACACTTTGTGCCTGGCATCCTTTGCTTCAAAACCTGGTGACTGAATCCTCTTCTAAAATGCCATTCAGGAATGCAGATTTAACATCCATTTGATAGATTTTCTAGTTTCTAGAACTGGTCACAATAATCACCAATCTAATGGTTTCCAATCTGGCCACTGATGCATAGACTACAGTGTAGTCTATTCCATGTTTTTGTAGAAAACCCTTAGCAACTAATTTGACTTTATGCTTGGTTATGCTTCCATCAGACTTGAGTTTTATCTTGAAAACCCATTTGACATCAATTGGTCTTTTTCCGTTTGGCAAAGCCACTAAATCCCACGTTTAATTTCTCTCTAGTGATTCCAGGTTTTCAATCATGGTACTCTTCCACTCTCTATCACCTATTGCCTTCTTCCAATTGATTGGCTCAATGTCAGCCACAAACGCTAAGTGAACCAACTCTCCTTCATCAGTGATCAAATTATCATTGTAAATTTCATGACCTGTTAATCTAGAAGAGGAAAATCTTTGCCTTTGTGATCTTCTAGATTTTGACTCAACTATATTTTCATGCTCTTCATCTTGTTGTTGCCCATTGTCTTCTAAAACACAATGAATCTGTTTTACATATTTGCTCCAATTCCAGGATGCATTCTCATCTACAACAACATCTATGCTTATGAGAATTTGTTGGTTTATTGGGTTTAAAAGCATGTATGCACCTGTTGGATGATATCCAATTAGGATAAGAGTTTCACTCTTATCTTCCAACTTCTTCCTCTTCTCATCTGGAATATGCCTATATCACAAAGAATCAAATATTTTCAAATGACTGACAATTGGTTTAAGTCCAGACCAAATTGTTTCTGGTACAGTTGCCTCCAATTTTTTTGTAGGACACCTATTGAGAATATAGGCTACACTGGTGAAAGTCTTTCCCTAAAAGCTATGAGGCAACCCCTTTCCTTTGAGCATGCACCTTTCCATATCAAGCAAAGTTCTATTTCTTCTCTCTACAATTCCATTGTGTTGTGGAGTGTAAGGAGTTGTAACTTCATGTTCAATTCCTTTTGCAACACAAAATTCTTCTAGTTCTTTGAAATTGAATTCTCGACCTACATCAGTTCTAAAAATAGTAAAGGCATAGCCTGATTGCCTTTCAACCTTAGCACAAAATTTTACAAATCTTTCAAACATCTCACTTTTCTCCTTTAATAGGTAAATCCATATTTTTCTGGTGAATTCATCCACAAAAGTAAGAAAATACGTATTACCTCTAAGTGAATTGTTGTCTAAAGGGCCACATACATCTGAATATACAACCTCCAAAGGCTTCTTTGCTTTTTGCAATACATAGTTCTTGAAATTCTTTCTTGCTTGCTTTCCAAATAAGCATCCTTCACATGTCTTATGAGATAGGTTGATTGGTGACAGCCCTGTGACCATTTGTTTACTGCTTAGCCAGTTCAAACTCTTGAAGTTCAAATGGTCGAATTTGTAGTTCCACAATAGATTTGTTTCCTATTATCCCCAATTGAAGATAATCATTGTGCAGTTGATATATTAAGGTTAGTCTTAAAATTCCTAATTTTAGGCAAAGGTGCCTTAAGAACTAACCTTGATTTCTGATCATAGATCTTGATGGAATTCTGCTCCATTGACATTTTGAATCTCTTTTCCAGTAATTGGCTAAGCTGAGAAGATTATTCTTCATTGATGACATGTATAGAACATCATTCATGTAGCCAGCTCTTCCATCTTTACAAGTGAATCTGAACTTGTCAATTCCTTCAACAGAAATCATACTATTATCTGCAAATTTCTCATTATTTTTACATTAGAATCAAAATCAATAATTCACTCCTTGTTGTCAATCATATGATTGGAATAACCTGTGTCTAAGTACCAACTTGAAGCATCTTCATCCTGATTTGTAGTGGCCATCAATAACACTTGATCTAAATCAAAATCTTCATCTTCTTGAGCTAAATGTGCTTCATCTTTCTTGGATAATTTTCCAGTGTTATTATTGTGATCAGCTCCCCAATATTCAAGTGCAAAAGAACCATACTTACCACAATTGTAACCCTATAGTTTTCTTTTATCATGAAATTTCTTGGATCCATGATCTTGACTCCCTCTGCCAATAGCCAACTTCTTCCTTTGCACACTATTTTGACTCTGGGTCTCCATTGCTTGAACCAGGTCAGTCACTTGATTGATCTCCTCTTTCTCTTCCTTTCTTTTTCCAGTCATTTCTTCCTCTGCCAACAGTTTGAGATTTTTTCTATCGTTTCATCACATCCTTTAAGTTTAAGCACGTTTTGTTTGAATAATCTTTGTGGTTATGCATATATGACAAAGAATAGAGTAATTTTTTAATCTGATTTACTGACAAACTTGGCGATTTTCAGCAGATACAAAACCATGCTTTGGTGAAATCCTACTTTGCCATGTTATGCTACTGTGTTGATGAAGTTGAAACTTTAAAAAGTTTTGCAAATTCCACCACATGAGCATTAGCCCTTTCCACGACTACCTATTTAGCACATATGTTTTGAAGTTCATTTTGATTTTATCCTTATAAAATATTTTACTTTGATTTAAATATCTTCAAGATCTCAAGTCACTGTTTTTTGTGCCTGAAATTTATTTTAAGATAAATAAATGTTAGGAATCTATACATTTCTGAAGATAAGTTGAAACTATATACGTCATTTACAGAAATCTGATAACACTAGGGACTAAATAAAATTTTCTAAGAATGAAAACCAACGAATTTTGTGATTAGAGACTAAAATCAAAGTTGATAGTTTTACAAAAACTGAACATATTTAAGTTTTCTTTCACTATGAATGCTAGATCTCACAAATGAGGCTTAAACTCCACTCTTAATTCCAAGGTTATCAGACTTATGGAAGGTCGGTAAACTCAACTCGTAAACCTGACTCGTTTATTACAACACAAGTTCCTGCACTCGTTACAAGCACAAATTATCAACTCCAACAATTTACAAAGAACACTAGAGACATCATGTTACAACAACAAGGACAATCAAATAAACCTGTTAGGAGGTCAAAGGAAAAACACATTTCCTTTTATAGAGATTTAGCCAAGGCCATAGGAATGTAGCTATGAACTATTCAGAAGTGGAGATCTGGGACCATCAGATCTCTCAGAGTACTTCTTTGGCATCAGAGCCGGATCATTGTATGCATTGGCCAACTCATCATAAAATTCAGACATATTATGCTGGTTCTGGTCTGCTCTGTCCTTCTTAATCAAACACTGCATGTGGGAAGATACCATTCATAAGAATACAGAATCGGAAATAGAAGGCATTAACTCAATAGAAAAACAGAATAAGCAGCAACAATGCCACTTTGAAGCAGAAAGAAATGCCAAAAAGTATATGAGCATGTTTTTCATAGTACAGTGCAAAAGCAAATGTTTCCAACAATGTTTTCATACTAACGGGATTTACCTAACATAAACTTGAGTTCACAACTAAATAGCAAAAAAAGATTTTTCCAAGAGAACTGAATTTCAACATGAGTCAGTAATCATCACAATCATGCAATGCAAATGTTTATTAGTGAGGTCACAAGTCTCTGAAATTAGCCTCTAGTAATGTCTCCTCAGGTACAATGCCATGTAATATATAATAATCACAACAATTTATGGCCAGTTGGAATGCATATATGTTACAGTATCATAATCGAGAATCAGATAAATTATCATTAATTATCAACCATTAACATACCTCTGCTGGATAATCCTTGAATATAGGGAAGAACCGTTTCTTGCAATACTCATTGAAGAGAAGTGTGAGAATTGGAAGAGGAAGAGTCAATATGGATGCAAGGGGAAGTTTCTTCAAACCAAAAATACCAATGCCTATTATATGCATCAGTACCAAAGAAAAAATTGTGGAGTTGTGCACTGTAGGCCAAAACTCTCCTCCAGTCTCAAACTTTGGCACATAAACTTTCAACAGCTGTCACCAAAAGATATTTTAGACATCACTACGGTTACGTATGAAAAAAATATATACATTTGTTCATAACACCATGAAGTCCTGCTTCAAAGTTTGAACTGTAAATGGCCATCAACTGACCTTTTTACACCTCTAAAGTCATATCCATCAAAGAGTACTACAAATAAAATTAAATTGTTTTAATTTCAAGGATGAAACTATAAGCACCTGATGGCAATATGATCACCAAATTTTCCGGTCTAGCACGAGTAGGAAAGTTGTAAATAAAGCGGTTGGTTAAAGCACACTGAACTAAGAACACTATCCGTTGGGAAGTCCCACCTGCCCCAACTCTTGGAGTGCAGTTTATATATCTATTGGGAAACTTCACTTAGTGCCAATTTGTTTTAAGTTGAAATCTGACACTGTCCATAAAGTCATTTCGATAAAAGAGTACTACAAATAAAATTAAGTTGTTTTAATTTTATGGACAAAACTATAAGCACCAAATGGCAATATGATCACCAAATTCAGAACTGAGAACACTATCTGCTGGGAAGTCCCACTTGCCTCAACTCTTAGAGTGCAATTTGGAAACTTCACTAAACGTTAATTTGCTTTAAGATGAAATCTAACACTTTCCATAAAATTATTTTCCGCAACAATACTACTATTAGTTAATAGAATCTATACTAAACCAATATTGATTGTGAAAGATAAATTAACCATTTATTTAATTATGCAATCAGTCATGTACAATGATCTATTTAAACTTTCCCCATCACCCCTTTCCAAGAGTAGAAAAAACAATTGAGTACTGCAGGTGAGCATTTATGACAAACGTATTAACAGATCAATCATTACTATACCTTTTGTGTTCTTTTTTCATTTTTAAGTGGGGTATTCCAAGCACGTATTCTCACAAACAGGTAATTGGATTTCCATTCATCGTAGAAATACATCATATAAATGCATATTATAGCATCAAAAAAGGAACAGAAATGCATGTACTCTGAAGGGTAAAGAAGCAATTTGCAGACCTGGTTGCGGAAAATGATGTATCCCATACAAAAGTAGATCAAGAGAAATGGCAATATCAAAGGCGCGAGGATGAAGTATGTCACACCAAGAAGACCAAAGAGACGAACCCTGGGAATTTCACTATGGTAAGGTATTGAAGGGGGATCAAAATCATCATCACTATTTCTACCAAAAGTTCTGCTCATAAAATTGGAAATAAGTGTAGTCAATTGAAACAGTTCTGATGCTATAGTGGTCCATCCAGAAGTTACAACATATGCTATGAAGAAGGATGCCTGCACCAAATATATAAAATATTAAAAAATTAACTTCATCATAATTGAGTGAGCATTGATTATAATTGATCATTCTTAACAAGAGAATATTTTCTCTCTTTCATAAGTTTCTCTTAACAACAAGGAAGCTCGTCTCACTGCTTTATCAGCTTTATAAATACTATGTTAATGAACTATACAAGATATAATCAGGTACGAAAGACAAATCATCTCAACAATAGCAGATCAACCCCAAAAGGTCAGAGCATCTGAAGTTTTCCCAAAGCATATCAACAATTAAAGAACACTTTGACATCTAAATATGAAAGTATTCCCTAAACATGCTCTTCCTCTAGCCATCAAATTCTATCAGCATCTACAGTCTTGTGTTTCCGACTCCTTTACTGTTGTTACTCTTCACAGTAACACTTTTTCTAGGTTGTGCATCACTCTATTAGTCTACATGCTCACTGGTCTCTAAATGGCTGAGGGGTGCCTTATTCAAGTCTTGTTTGTGAATCTCATGGATTGTGGAGTCCTTTACGTTATAAGTTGTATTATTTTGGTAAGTGTTTGTTTCTATCAAGCTAAGGTTTGAATATTATACTGTATCAAGTGTCATTAGGTTGGGGCTTTTACTGTACTTGAACATGACCAATTATTACTAAAGACAGGGTTATAGGGTCAAACAATCAGTTTAAGTATCTCAATTATTCAGTCTTCTTAGTGAAATAAATTACTTATTTCCATTTCCATCTAATCCCTGAAACTTCAGCATCACTGGATTCCTCCATTTTTAAAAACCCTATGAAAACCTGCTTTACAAAAGTATCAAAATTCCAGGAAAACCAGATTAAGCAGCCAGAGATAATAAAACTACATGGTTCATATAAACCACACATTTGCATTTCTTAGAAAAAAGGGCAGGTCTCAACCTTATGATGAAAATTATTTATCTGCAATACCTTACCATAGGATCGGTATCCTATATGATTCATGCAGAAATTAAATGAAACACCATTTATAAAGCTACGCTTTTGGGTATAGGCAAATATAAAAACATAAAATAAAATTAAGAAACAAAACTACTGATAACTCAATCTCCCTTCATATAATATTGGATAACTTTGTGAAGTTCATGGGGGATACAATAACTATTCTCACCTGAGATGGTACAGCTTCCGCTAGTATCCTGGGAATGTTTTTTGGCTCAAGAAAGACATTCACTCGATAGAGAGCTGACCCTGATAGTACATTTGCAAAGAAAATGTTCCAGACAGTAAACCATAATACTTTAGTGCATGCACTCTTTTGTATTTGACTCCATGAAATGTATCCTTGCATGGAAGAAAGCATAATCATAATAGGTGGAACAAATGACAGAAACAGCTGAAGAATCAAACTGGGAAGGTATCCTGTTATAACTTGGCTCACAACTGACCTGAAAACAAATATTGGGAAACTTCAGTTGAAAAACATTGAAATTGTAAATGCTAAAAAAACAATACTCTTTCACACAAACACATAGTAAACTGTTCAAGAAAAGAAAATCATGCATTCCTAGAAAACTATATGATGCAGGTTTGTGCACATATATTGGCTATTGAGAATTTCTAAACATGATTATAGGATAAAGAATGAAAGAAAAGATAAATGAGACAATTATCAAGGTAAGAATCTACGCAAGGTAGTATGAATAATTTGGTGAAGTTTGATTTACTTTGCAAGAATAGGAATAACAAGGTTTGAAGTCATCAACCAATGTCATAAAGGAGATAACTTATCAATAGTCATTTTAATGAAAAACTTAATCTGTTAAATGCAAGCTTAACATTCTCAAATTAATCAAATCAAACAAAGGAAGCATGTAATTCTTCCCTTTTCTCCTTTTTTTTCCTTTCAACTCTAACCAGTCAAATTCCTCCAAATCTTATATCACTTTGCTTCAAACAAACAAGTAATACATATAATGTCATTAAATGTATAATTCCTAGTTTCAAACTCTGATGTTATCCTCGAACTGAAGTCTTCTCTTTAAGAATAAATTTGAGAAGAATTTCCTAGAAGACAAAGTTGAAGAGTATAAATGTGTTAAAAATACAATAAAAATCCTTCCATGCAAAAATATTGTTTGAAAAGTGGCACAGGCTAGTGTTTCCTAGGATAGCTTATTCTTGGGTAGAATAGGAATAAGGTGGTGTGCCAAACACACCTAGGTGGGAATTCAAGTCCTACATTGCAAATAAGGCTTGGATGCTCATAGCCAAGACCTTATAAAGGAACCAATATGAGCTTTGTATATCACCTGAGATAAATCACATTGAGTGTGTTTAAGAAGAGTCATTGTGCCTTCTTTTGAATGAGTTTCATCTTAGGTGTGTAATATCCCAAGTGGCTTCTCTTCTTTCTTATCAAAGAGAAGCAGTGAAACCACCACAAATGCACCAAGACCACATCCAAGAAGTAATTCTACTATCTTGTGTGTGTCTTTGTTAGGATCCAATTACAAGAATAGAGAGTCCCACATTAGAGGCGTAATTCTAGTGTGGAGCTTACAATGCCTGGGGCTCTCAAAGTACAATGGCTAGCTTTTGTGGTGTTGTCCACCTATCAGTCTATTGAGTACATTACTTTTATGCTGAAAATAATAAAAAGATAACCTCTACAGTAATCTATAATTTTGTAATCTATAAAAGCTGAAGCACAGATTGTGGCATTTGTCATTGCACTAACACCTCCTAATAAGAAAGGTCATAGGCAGGGGGGTCGCCAAAATCTCCCCAGTCCTAGTTAATGAAGTTGATTTGGGACTTGGGTTTTTACCAAATATGTTGCTTAACATCACCAAAAGATAGCAATCTTTTCTGAACTATAATAGTAGATGTTTATGCTTAATATTTGACTGAGGATTGTAAATCATAGTATATGATTATTCAAAGGAAACCAGCTGTCAGCCAGCATGCATCTAATTCATTTCTCAGTCTGGAAAAGCGGAGAAGGAACAGATAGCTACTAAATGGAGATTGTTTAGAATGCAAAAATACAAAAATTAATTCAAGATAATAGGCCCGAGAAAATAAAAGAAACACCGGCAACTAAAATCTAACTAGCCCTTCTTCATAACAAACAACTGATATAATCAACCAGAGATGAAAGATGAAAATATGTTAGCATATTTAAAATAAGAATGCAAACTATGAGATAAAATAACAAAACGAGGTGATGAAAACATAAGTCTGGTTAAAATTACAAAGGAATTCAGTAAGTAACTATATTCTAAATAGTGAAGAGTGAAATCCAAATTTCAAAAGCTGGAAACACCTGCTTTATATTACAAAATCATCAAATGAAATATAACCAGATATTTCATGAGATAGAAAAGGAACTGCATGCAAGTGTACTATATTATATTATATTATATTATGACTCCAATGCATGTGCTTATAGAGAAAGATATATTAAGGTAAGATTCCCCACTTACAGTCTTAGTATGCCTTTCAAAAAGGGGAACCACGTCTCCAATTGATCAAGATGGGTAAGACCTTGTACTATTGCAACTGGGATCAAAAACAGAACTGTAATAGAAGTACATGCAACCAAAACTACCACCTTGCTGATCCATCTTTTGAGAAATGACACGGTAAAGAAAGACCAATAAACATCATGAGGCTCAGGAGCTTTCTCAGTAACCCATTCCGTCGGATTGACACTTTCTTGAATGTGTAAAGCTATTGCAGCACCAAATCGTGTCTTAAATGAGACAAAGGCAGCTTGAACTTCCTTTGAGTTAAAAATGGTTACAGAATAGGGGTATGTATTAGACCTCATTAAAAGAACCATAAAAACATAAGTATTAACAAATAATATCTATTGTAGGAACTAGTGTTGTACTGTCGTTGTTAACATACTCGTTATTACATTAGTTAATCTAATAATATCCTTGTTTATGTTTGGTGTTGAGTAATAAATAGGCATACTATATTCTTTTATCTAACAAAACAAAAATGTTTTCTAGTTCAGCACATAGTTAATGGTTGACAATTCTTTAAACAATTTCATTTGAGTTTCTTTCCCTTGCATATTTTCTTTCTGCAATCTCATTTGGCTTCCTGTCACCTTGTATTGTCATTATTAACCAGATTGTCATAATGAACAAAACCAAGTCTTAGTATAACAATTTAGTTTAAATATGCTGTGAGAGCCAATTTTCTTTAATGCAAACGATAAAGCATTTTGGTTTGTTACTAGACAGCTTACAACCCAAACCAGACATTATTTTCTCAAAAATCCAGTAATGTAGGTTATTAATGCCTGAACAAGACAGTTACCTTTGCTTCTAATGAGGACTGTTCCATTCTCACATTATCTTCAACATCACCCAATCTCCTTTCATAGTGATCTACAATATCAACTTTACGGCCAAAAATTCCCAAACAGCCATCGCGCCTGTGCCTTTGAGGAGCATCATTTTTTTGTTTCAGATTGGTAAGCTTTTTGTACAGTTTATCTGCATCATTCTTCAAAGAACAAACTTTAATAGTCAAAAAGGTGAAAGTACTATTAGAAGAAAGAACTGACTTTAGTTACAAGAAAAATAAATTCGGAAGTTCAACTTCAACACTCATGAAGAAACATAATGCCTAAGTCAAACACAAATGCATCATCATTCCCCTCCCTCCCTCATAAAAGAGAGGCTATTTACTGGAAGTAAAAAAACAGTGGGGCAAAACAACACAAGGAAAAGGAACATGTTCTCTAGTCTCCATCATTTCAATAGAAATTGAAAATTTTTAAGCATAGGGCACATGTCTAATCTCAACAACATTGGAAAGAACATTATTTTATCTTTTCAAGAAACCTTTCAACTTCAAAGCTTAAGCTGTTATCTAATATATCAATAATTGCTTTTAGTCTGCAACAATTATTTTTCGATATTCGGTATGAAAAACATTAGATTGAAGGTAGTTATGCAAAGCATTAAGGATAATATTTCATTAAGACAGATTTTTCGCATATGCACTACAATAAAATACAAAACAAGTAGGATTGTACCCAAAAAAAATGTGAAGTTGAAAGTATTATAAATTTGTAGTCTTGGACAATGAATTCATGAAATATTATTTATTCTAACATGATAACAAGATACAACAATTTACGGAATATCGCGCTATTATTTACTCAAACATGATGCTTTGGAATTTGCTCTCCTAGCAGGTATGTTGGAGAAAAAGACCAATGTTTATAGGATAGGCTATTTTTACTGGACTCTGGGATTCAGCTCATGGATTCTCTTTCTCAGGGAATTTCTTTGTCCAGGATTGGCTTTGCTCTCACAAGCGGCTGGTCTTTTTCACTGATCCCCTCCATTATAATTCTTCTCTCTTAATGAATTCTTCTTTAACAGGGTAAAATATTAATGTTTCACACCAGACATGCAAGTTTGGAAGATATATTCTTCCTTTCAAACTGAGGCATTACATGACAGTGACTTACAATGAAAGGTAAACAACAATTGAGAAAAAAAAAGATTGAATCAGTTCGAGCTCTAGAAAAACACTTACGACAAGACTTTGAAGTTTGCTGTTTCGGCGGATAACAGAATGTGAGAGATATGTGGAAGGGTGATACTCCAGGAAAAATTGCTCAACAGTATCATGACATGTACTTCCAGGTGGAACAGGAATACCACGGACTAATAAGGTAAACTGCTGAGGCTTAGGCTTTGATGAATAGAAATAAGCAATTCTTTTGGATGAAAGGTACAAATACTCCTGCATATGGAATTAAGATTAAACATGAAATTGTATCCCTATTTTATAAAAGAAAAGGAAAAATAAAAAGGTAACTTGAACAATAAAACTTACACAAAAAAGAAGATAGCAAACAATTCCAGTGAAAATATATGCCGCAGAAAAGTGGACCCATAACCTGGATAAAGGCCAAATGAACATGTAAATTTTTTGCTTTAAATGACTAAATAAACCTGCATATTTTGGTGAAGAAATGGATTATTTAAAAACCCCAACTTAACAAAGTAAATGTATGACAAAGAAAGTTCTGGCTTCTTAATCTAGTCAAAGCTTCATGTCCCATTCATGGTAGACAATGGAAAGATCTAATGAAGATTTGAACTCAAGAGAATGATGTTATCTATTAAAAATATAAACCACAAATACTGAACAAGATGTCAACTCAAGAGAATATCCAACAATCCAAAGTCATCAAATAAGACAATTTTATAGAATATATAGAGATCACCACCCCTAGGCAGGCCATTTAACATACAGAATGTTATACTATATTTCTTTACTTGGAGAATTCAAAATGAACATAGCAACCAAAAATTATGCATGAGATTACATAAATCCCAACAGTTTTGAAATGCCTGGTTAAGATAGGAGCCTTGACAGGCTATTTCATTTGATGCATAAATAACTAAACTTTCACTTTCAGTCCCAGCTACTAGCTATTGGGGTAAAAAGGAACAAATTGGAAAAAAGGGACAAAAAAGAGAAATAAACTGTATTTAGTTTAGAATGTTTTGTTTCCCATAAACATCATGCGGGTCAATAAGATTTATTGCATAAATTTTGATTTTTACAAACTTTAAAGATAGGGTTTACACAATGAACAATCTCTTCCATGAAGTTTGTGTAGGTAATAATACATAATGGCTGAGTTCAATCTATATAGTAGTTACAATGTTCATAATAGTTTGAGGGAAAAATATTTCAAAACCAATTCCTCACTATTTTTTGTGGGCACAGGAAATCCAGTTCCATGACAGTCTGAAGATACGTCTCAAATGAGGGCATACTTGGATTTAATCGACTTAAAGATGACAAAACCATAAGGTCAATGCCAACAATTCACAAAAAACTAACTGCTCTCACATGAAAATGGGTCAACAATTAGAGAAAATGAAATGAAACCAACTTAAGAATTACGAACCAATATTTTATTCATGTATTGCTCTGCATCATGAATAACTAATTCCTAAAAGTTAAGACCATCTTGATCCATTACATTCACCTGTTTGAACCATTATTAACATTAGAAATACTGAACGAGTCAAGCGACTTGTGTTGAAAATCTGAATCATCAGTAAGTTGACTCCCGGCATAATTAATTGGAAGAAGAACAAACATGCCAATACTTCCACCAACAGCAAATACTTTCAAACTGTACAATACCATAAAAAGAGGGAAAAGCATTAGCGAAGAAACAAATAAAAAGTTCTTCAAATAAACAGAACAAGGTGGCAGAAAATAGAAAGACTTGCACATATTTTACAGCAATGCAGGAATTGTAATGAACAAACGTTTGGCTCCAAAATAAGATAAAAATTAGCTGTCCCTTAAAGTAGTTGGTTTCATATGAATGTGTATCACCTCGAAAACATCACAATTTCCTTTTAGTTAGACATTCAATTCAAGTATACAAACAGCAAAACTTGGTGTCAATCAGGTGAAAAACAATTAAGATAATTGAATTGAATATACAGCAGTGTAAACCAATAATAGTATAATATAGAAAATCCTCTTGTGATGAAAAAAACATCTATGCTCATTTACATATACATAAATATATATATATATATATATAAATTTAAGCCTAACATAGATCATTGACACATCTAATGCAGGAATTTCCATCTAAATGATTAAAACCTCAAAAGCCTAAGTTATCTAGTAGATTTTAGTTTGATAAGAAATGTCATGATATATCTCCAAACATAGAGACAATCAAACAGTTTGTCACCTAAAGATAAATATGCGCATAAAGACAAAAGCATCTAGGCCTGAAGATGATAAAAACTCTTCCTCAGAAGGCTCCCATGCCTGCTTCACCCAACCAGCAGTAGGTAACAATCTTTCCAAGTTAAAATGACCACCCTCTTTAACTTTTCCTTCAGCAACTAGGCGTGGTGCGTAGACAGTGATATTACCAGGCTGCTTTCTCAATATGGAATATAGGGTGAAAAATAACAAACAGAGGCCAAGATTAATTCCCACAGAAGTTAAAAGGGCAGAAAGAATCATTGTTGAAACTTTGTTCAAAACCAGCAGATTGACTTTTACACCCAATAACACCACTGTACGCTAGAAGAAATCAAACAAATTGGATCCGTTCATGGTTGAACCTGCAAGAATAATACCATAAATAGTTGGAACAGAATCAACATAAAGTTCTTCAGTAACTAGTGTGTATATGATGTGAAAAATGCAAACTATTTGACAATTTGGAAATCCAACATAGCAACTAACCAACAATCATATAGAAAGGCCACTACTTCAGCTCCAGCATAAGGTAAAAATGACAACAAAGGAATCCTACAAAATAGGAGAGTTTATAAGCATGAAATAATTGAAAATTCCTCAATTTTATAAAAAGTCAACTCTCAAGTACACTACTTTACTTGGTTGGATTAAAGCTAGGTGATGGATTCTTGCATAAAGTTTGTGAAGAAATGTGGGTTGATATATCTCTTCCTCAGGTTTCAGGTGGTCTATATTGTATTTCCTCTAAACAGCAAACTTCAAACGTATATTTTACACTTCACGGGTTCATTCATGTGCTCCTCAAATATTAATGATGGAGAAGTTTAACTCCAGGTTCTTTGCTTGTTTCATTTATCTGATGAATTTCATTATCAATGGGTAGAAGGGTTTTGGCCCAGTGTTATTTTTGGTACTTGAAAATTTCTCCTTTTTTCAATCATCCTTGAAAGGAAAGAGATTCACAAACCCCTCCTCATTCTAAGACCTATTGCATATTTGTAAGGAGCTTCTCCTGATGTTATATTATGTGTTTTAGTAAATTCAAAACAGAATGCAAACTAGTTTTGTAGTACCCACTATATTGAAACATTTGAAGCAAACTATCCAAACATTTTTGCAAGCCTTGAGATTGTCCAGCAAACACTGAATAAAATTGTTCAGTAAAGAAGTTTAGGGAAAAGCAGAACCGAGGTTTGGCACAATGATAAAGTCATTTCCTTTATATGACTTAGAAATCATGGGTTCATATCCTGGAAAGTATCCCTGCTAGTAGGGATAAAGCTGTAAACTTCTACTTCAGGTAAGACCCTCTCATTCATTTTAAGTTTTGGGAAAAGCAACAGGGACTGGTCTAGCAGCAATGTCCTTGTTACCTGCTAATTCGTATATTTTGTTGGATTTATCAGAAGACTTTTGGGCTAATTTTGGATTCAAAGAAAGAGACAACATAGAATAACATTAGTTTCCATTCTACGAATCATTTTTAGAAAGGATGAAGTGGAATAGAGTTAACCCACCAGAGTCAACATAACAGTGAAGGGTTTGAGCAGTTTGCATCAGGTCCTATGTTTCAAACCTTGTTGTCACCATTGTACAACTAAAAAAAAGTGGAATAGAGTCTAACAAAATGTATTCCCCCTTCATCCAACACCTCTACTTTCTTCCCAAGTAGTTCAGATTCCAGTGAATGCAATTTCAGGATGCATGAGTTTCAATTTCAAAAGGTAAAATATCTTCATTTCTAAGGGTACCAAGCACAATCCAGCATCATTCTTAAGTGTAAAAGGTAAAAACAAGAACAACCCAGAAACGGTATTGCTTTCAGAATTCAAAATGGAGCATGCAAATCTGCCAATTCTAAGTCTATATTATCAAACAAATATCATATGCATAGACCTAAGTAAGGAAAAAAATAGAGAACTATAGAGCTAGAGAAAGAGAGAAAGAGAGAAAGAGAACCTGGTGATGAAGCAAAAGAGAGAAACGTGTGCAGTGAGGTGGTGGTAAAGACAGAAGTAGGAAAGTAATAGGAAAAGACACTGAACTCAACAATGTGGTTCGTGTCACTCTTTGATCCAAAGCCAACTTACACGTGCACCCACCATGTTTCATTCTTTATGTTTCCATCATGTTATGGTTTTCAACTCAAGAAACTAATTAATGCTTGCATGTGAAAATTTATTTGTTTAATTGTTATGATTCTTGCTATGTTAGTAATTAATTTTTTTTTTTAATATCACAATAATTAAATTTAGAATTTCTTTAAGGCAGTGTTTGGTTCTAGTGATCCACTTAATACGCAGATTGACAAACGAGTACGTTTGATTGTTGGTTGTGTGGACGAACTAGTAAGTAGGGTGAGTTTCTTGTTCCTCTCTATATAATTTAATAAAATAAAATTATAATATTAACAAAATATATAGTTATATAAAATAACAAATGTCATCATATTTTCAAAAATGGTTATATGGAATAAATTCTTCAAACTCCTATTTATTAACGATATTAGTGAAATTGTTATATACCAAAAGAAAAATTAAGATCGTTTAACGTTTGTTAATATTAAAATTTGCAAAATTAATTCATTAAATTTAATATTTCTTTGATTATTCCATGTATAATAAAAAATAAGAACAAAATAGTAATAATAGTTTTTCTACATATACTTCTCTTTGTTTCATTTAATTATAAGACGTGTTCTAATTGCAATATTTTTCCTTTACTTCTACACAAATTAGCAAATGCAAACACTTAGAATTTGCACTCTTCTTTCTCTATGAACAAAGGTAATAGAGGCTCTTTCTTCATAAACACTCTTCTTTCTTTATGAGCAATAAGCATGTAATAGAGACTTTTTCCCTTGTTTTAAAAACTTCATTGTTATCTTTATTATTATTATTTTTTTAAATATAATATTTTAAAAATCACATGTAATTTTTAAGATATTTAATTGATTAACTAATGCATTTAATTTCATAAATTAATTTAAAACTTTAATTATATTTATTTAAATCATTTACTCATATTTCATATTTGAAATTTTATGTACTTAGCTGCCGAAGTATTCAAGTTGAAAGTATATTTTTATTATCACGAAGAATAATACTTTAGTTGGTTGTTCAATACTCCATTACCTCTTCGATTGAGTATTGAACATATAACATGTTGTGGAATAATTCAAATAAATCCACTAGACCGACTACTAACACAAACGAGTAATAAACAATAATGAAGACCTCATAACAACATTTAGGTGGTTAAATAAGAAAGAGTAACAAAGAAAACACAGAGACATTCAGTATTAATTAACTTCAATTTACATTCACGGTCGAAAAATCACTATAACAAATATTACAACTTAATTCTTCTCTTACTGAACTTTCAACTCTAGGTTAGTTCCAACTTTCTATACAAGGTCCTATTCATACATTAAAAAAAATTGTCAAAACTAACTTTCATAAAGGTTGGAAAGGCATGTGAACAATGTCCCAACATTTGTGCTCAAAACATCAAATTAGGTGGACTCTCTAATAACAAATTAAGGAAGTTACAATTAATGTAGAGTATATGGTTTGATATCATTTGGTGCTTTGAAGACACAGACACAATAAAACAAATTGGTAAAGATAAAACGGTCTTGTATCAACAACAAACACAGTTGAATTATCAGACAATCTACTGCATCAGACACTCTGTTGAAATACTCTAGGATTCTTAATTGAGATTTTATTGAATCAATCTTCATATAACCGAAATTCAATAATGTAGTAATCATAAGTTCAATGGCGCAAAAGGTGCAACCAAAATATTTTGTGTTCCTTAGTTTCACTCATGAAGGTCACACAAATGCTACCAAATGAAGTATACTTTGAATTCCCTTTTACTCATATTGTTTTAAAAAATATAACAATTTAAATGTAAGAGAGTTTTTTGCAGGTGAAACTTTATTTGATACCCAACTTCAAACAAAGCTTGCCCTCAGAGGTCCACAAGCGTGGAAAATAAACTTAACTCTCTTTGCAACTCGTCTAATGGAGGTTGATAATGATAATCACATATAATATATCTTTTGAGAGGGATTCATTGGAGAGATTCAATAATAATAAGACATGAGTCAAATCCATATAAGACATATATGCTACTGACTTCGTCTTCAACCTAAAACCTTAAGATAATGTTGTTCATCATAATGGGATATGCTTTCCTGAAACCTCTATCGTTAAAACTTTTGATATAAAGAAATTTTCTTCACTCACTCTATACCACTAATGAGTCTTTCAAGAACAAATTTATTTTAAATAAAGGAACCACAAGTCAAACACATAAAAAAATATATTCAATAATAATAAACACATCAATTAAAATCATACAAGATATAAAGTCTTAGTTTTATTTCTTACCTATTGTTCAACTTTCTTATTTCTACCAAATATGGAATTCACTCAAACATAATTTTTGTGACAAGATATAAAATTTACACAATAATGTTCACATGGTGAAGTTTGCAAAATAATAAAATTCCAATCTTAAAATGCATTCTAACAGTTATTTTAAAATAGATTTTTGTAATTCTAAATTATAAAGATTTAATATATATATATATATATATATATATATATATATATA
>Ga0123341_1000900_pt1 | contig 20727 bp, 11 predicted proteins | sample Turbeapinknodule_FD_89959 | JGI IMG/M metagenome (GOLD analysis project Ga0123341, IMG submission 89959) | Root nodule microbial communities of legume samples collected from Mexico - Turtle bean Mexico pink nodule | ecosystem: Host-associated > Plants > Roots > Nodule | place: Mexico: Nepantla...
ATAATATTTTTGTTATTAAAAAATATTTAAAAGTTTAAAACTGTCTGTTTTTTTGTTTTTTTTTTTTTTTATTTTTTTGTTTTTTTTTTTTTTTACCTTTCTCGTTCTTTTCTAATCTTCTCCGCTACTCCATCAAAAACACAGTAAAAGTCCTTTACGCAATTTCCCAATTTATCTAGAATGTTTTTAAGTGTCCTCATAAACTTGTCTGGAACTTAATGTTAATGATGTGATTAGTGTGAATGACGCAATGATGTTAACAGAAGCATCAAACTTTTTTGTGAGCTTTATGTCACATAACATAACCAAGCACTCCTATAATCACTTCCTGTTCCAACTTGCAGGCACTTGAGACATTTCAAGCCAATAATCATTTTTGTATCTGAAGCAGGGTTTCACCATGCCCAATATCATTAATTAAGTGCTTCATAGCTCAAGCAACATAACATAAATCATTGACCACTTCCTCCCCCACCTCAAAATCACAATATATGCAAATCTCTAAACTGCTCTTTCTGATTATTTTTTCAAAAAAAAAAACTCTTTTGCTCCTTTTGGTCTTTTGTATGGATACTATCTAATGCATCTATATAGTACTTTTGAATTTTATATTGCTATGTATGCCAAAGATTCTTGACTGTTTCTGCTTTGAAATCTAACTTTGGCACAGAATTGAATAGAATGGAGAAAAAATGATCCAGACCAAACATAGTGCTCTTTGGCAACAAGAGCAGTTCTTGTACATAATAATTATGTACTATTGAAACAGAGGATGCCATTTGCTCTGTTTGTGGTGGTTATGAGAGTCTTGATCTCCAACACTTACCATGTAGAAAAGGTATATTTATTAAACAGAGTTATGCTCCTCTCTTTTCTAAGACCATCCTTCCATGTTAAGTATTTTGTGCTGATGAAATGTGAAGGTTACATTTTATCTCAGAACAATCCAGATAGTCCACTCTTTATCGGAATCCAATGCTCAGTTATTTTGGAAAGTTGACAACTTTTTGGTGATGCTAACTTTGGGTTGGATAAAAAGCATCCAAAAGAATCACTAATTTTACCACCCTTTACAAGTTGCAAACACTAAAATTTCTTCCGTGGTTAGTGGTGTGAAGTGGAATGTAGGTATTACATTTCTAAAACAAGAAGGACAACCACTCATTTTTGCTCTTATCTTTTGTGATTGGCTTTGGCTAAAGAGAGGAGAGAAAGAAGGGTGTGTGATAAAGAAGAATAAACGAATGTGAGATTTATATAACATGATTTTGGATTAAAGAAGGATGATGTGTGTTTGACTTAAGCACAAATTGATTGTGGGTGCCACAACACAACATCACAACATCTATGGCTCACCCAAAAAACAATATTTGAATTGGTTCCAACTTCCCATTTTCACCAGAATATTCGCCTTTTCCAGTCTTATCAATGTGGTTGAGTTCTTTTGTTCTATAATTTATCCACAGTGCCCTTATTCAGCATCACAATTATCTTAGTGCGCCAAACCATATGCATCTGCTGACCTAACTCAGACTTCATCCCAATTAATTTCCCATTACCACATCTCTCAATGTCCTCACCTGCAACAATTTATATGCCAATTATTCATACAATTTACTTTCATTAACTCTTTCTAGACTACAAAGTTTACACCAAGAAAAAGTACACAAATAATACATCATATTGAATTCCTAATAAATAACACTTACTTTTAAAATTCATTTGAAAAAAGAGTGGAAAGTTGAGTTGAATAAGAAAAGAAAGAGACAACAGAAGTAAAATCAGATGAAGAGATGGGTTAAAGAAGGCGTTTATGAAGCAAACAACATTAACCATCGTCATTTCACGAACACAGACACCACATAATGCGCTGCATTTTTTTTTATGAACTTTAATCATCAAAAACAGAACAACCAACGCTATTGAACCTTCAATTTCAACCTCTCAACATACTATGTAGTGTGAATAAAATTGTTGACTTCTATTATGACTTTCGTAAAAATTTATATCAATTATAACATCTTGTTGGTCGGAAGTGTAAAATTTTCCTCAATATATCATATACCTATCATCATCATTTGTATGAAATTTGGTCAACTATCCTTAAATAGCATGACAGATATCATACCAGATATTATTCCAAATTACTTTTCCTACGATCAGTGCTAAAAATAAGGTATTACATGACAGCTTTGAGGCCTAATTAATAGCTAATAAGTTGGTGAATGGAGATTGCGGGTGCCCAACTTGCCAAGAAAGTAGCAAAATTGTGGCTTGCCTAATGGCTTTTGTAAAAATGCCGGAGACATGTGTAGTTTCATTATGTTAGAGATCATACATCGACTAGATATTAGAATATTTTATAGTATATAAGAGAGTGCAAATATCATCTTATAAGTCGGTTTTATCAGTTTTATGAAATTGAGTTAGATTTATAGTTCTCTTCTTAATAGATTATGTACTGGTACGGTTGGCCGACTCGGTGAGTCGCACCAAGCCGTCACCCCAAACGATAGAGTCGACCACGTCGCACACGTGGCCGACCGACACATAACGTTCAAGTCAAAGGTTGACCGGATTAGCGAGACTAATTCATGGTTAAGGGTGGTCTAACACAACCCTAAACGCAAACCAACTACCCTAATCTGGCCCAATAGCAAATGCCCATTGAGGTAATATAAATAGGTCGCATTTCAACGTGAAAGGTACGTCATTATCTACAATGAAAGGTATGTCGTCATTATCTACCGTACGTACTCTGACGACCGAGTGCCGATAACTTCCACTGACTTGAGCATTGGAGTGCCTTCTGCAGATATCCCGCCTGAGGAGTAGGACAATCGAGGGAAGGAAGCACAGCCGGGAAGACGAGCGCATAGAGCATTGAAAGTGTGAAGCCGACCGGACACACTAGCAGGAACAATCGTTTTCTTGCCCAAACCAGTTCAAGAACAGATTACTTACTTTGATGACAAACACACTTAGAATACACTTTGAGTCTTGTTCGTTTATGATAAGCAGAATTGATTGCAATGTGTAAAACAGGTTGATTGTGACAGAGCACAGTTGCATGGACTGATACCTGCATAATTCAAAGATGGATAAAAGAGCAACTATTTTATCTCACACGCTGAACCCTCCTTAGTAATAGATATAGAGAAAAAAATATAAAACTACTTGCAATCTCATCAAACCTTCATGGCAAAGTTGTGTTAAGAACCTAATGCTTTTATTACTGTAGATATACAAAAACCCTTTACCCTATCCAGAACTTCCATAATTTGCCCGTTAGTTTAGACCTTCTAAGGTATCTCTAGTTATATACCCTAATCTCACATCTTTGACATTACGTATAGTTTTATTAGCTATTACTGATTTGTTATCAGCGGTAACAGAAGATTCGATAATATGACGTACTAACATCAATCAATATTCAACACATACCTACGTCTTGAAGCCAAAAGTGTAAGCTAACTTTAAGTAACACCACTTCCTAAATTATGGTTTTCTTTTTCTCACATATATATATATATATATATATATATATAAAGAGGAAAAAGTAGTTTATTTTAACACCTCCCTTTTTTGGTAGTGATACTTAATATGCAAGGTTGTATGACACATCTAAGGTTGGTTTTTCTTCCTACTAGGGAGATGGGACCTAGAAAACTATTGAAGTCTTCTTTGTCTCGGTCAAGTCTCTAAGGTCTCGGCCAGGTTTTCCTGGTCTCAATCCAGTAGGCTGTCGACCTCGACCTCTCGACCAAGGTTCTCTGATTTCGGTCAGGTAGACCAAATCTCGAACAATTAGGTGGGTCTCGGTCAGGGAGATGAGGGGTCGATCTTGCCCATACCGGTACAGTTTCCTATATTAGTGTCATGTATTTAGGATTTTGTTATATAAGACATTCAATTTGGATCAATTAGTATAAGGATGGGAGGAGAAGAGTCATGGCTGAGTATGTGGGAAAAATGTCAAAAGACATTAATTCTAAATTGCAATAATGACTTTGAGTATAATATTTTTAATTAAATTTATTTTAATTTTTATTTATATTCCTAAAAATTAAATTTTTATATTAATTTTTTTTATAATTTTTTATTTTATCATATCAATCAAATTATCTATAAATTTTTTAGTGAAATATACTTATTTTTCTGATGTAATCAACCTCACCTTCATTCCACACACACTATATATAATAATAAAATAAAATAAAATAAAGAATCTTAAACTTCTGGATCTATGTTCCCATTTCTGAAGTTTGAAGAAGGGGTGAGTTGGTGAATTTTGATGAGATAATAAAAAAAATTTAAAACCGATATTTTGGTTACAGAGAGTAAAAATTGATTGAGAAGACCAAAAGTTTGTTGTGCCTGAAATAGAGCAATAACATATGTACCGTCATTCAACCAACCACCTTCTTATAATTGCTGCTCAACCAACCACCTTTCTTTTTCTTTTTCTTCTCCTTCACCACACTTCACCGACACCAACCTTTTTCTTCATTTCCATCTACAATTAATTAAATCATTTATTCTTAAAATTATTTTTTTCTATTTTTATTTTTTTATCCATTTCAATAATTATACTACAGATAGTTGAAAAGACTGTCATTTCAATAATTATACTATCGGATAGTTGAAAAGGTTGACATGATCAAATGTAAAAAAAATCGAATAATTTACTAATTCAAACATAACTCGTAAAATCTCAATTAACCATAATTAAATAACTTATATGTAAAACGTGATTAAGTTTTTTTTTAACACATGAACGGGCCATAATAATTGAGGTCCACCAAAAAAATATAAATATCAGAGAAAACCTAGTGTTTGAGATAATTTTTCTCTCCCAACTCATCTATATATGGTACTCGAATCGTGAGAGTTTCTTTACAAGTCCCATACTCATTAAGTGAAAAAAAGAACCAATAAGAAGAAACTATCACGCCTAAAAACCGTAAAAACAAAAACCAAAAACAGAAGATAGAAGTCTTCTAAGAGAAATCGATGTTGTAAAAACAATAAATCATTTTTATACAGTACAAAAAAGTAAGATACTTTAATATTTGTGTATGGATGTCTGAATAAAAAAAGAAGAAAATGTGAGTACGGGATAAACATTCGAAATGGTATGAATAATGAGGATGTTGTATTTTAAGAATGAAAGAGGACAACAGAATATGAATAACGTGTTTGTTCCTATTTTGGTACTCACAACTTCAAATATTCATGAATAAAACGACAAAGAGTGCCGCTTTTCTTGAATTACCTTTTTCTCAATTTCTAATCATTTAAGGGAAATCACTCAATTATTATCAATATTTTGCTTTCAAAAATTAAATAACTCACAAAACAAATGAAAGAACTACCATTCTTTACCCTTATTTATTCATTCACAAATTATTTTTTAATAATTATATAAATATATATAATATATATTCAGTCGTCATCAACAAAACATAAGAATGTAAATAGTGAGTCACGTGGTGGAATGTAATTTTTAATTAAAAAAACGTGTTTAATTATTAGTATATTATTAGGCAGTGACAGTGTGGTGAGTTAAATAAGCATAGCGGGAAATGATTATATGAAATCTGAAGCAACGGCAATAAATAAATACAACAGGGTATCTATCTGTACACATGAATTTTCGACTTTTTCTATTAATTGTGAATGATGAAAAAATAGTAAATAATTAAGATTATTTAATTTGAAATTTGATGAGGTTTTAGTATTTTGAAAAGAAAAATAAAAAATGAGATGAGGTGGATGGTAGTGTTAATAATGGAAGGGTGATGAATAGCAGTAGTGGGTGGTGCGTGAATAAATAAAAGAAAAGAAAAAGAGTGAAAGGAGAATAATTAAAGATCACGTGTCGGTGGTGTGCGAGTTTTATAAGACAGAGAGAAACGAGGAATGGTGAAGGTTTTGGTTTTGGTTTGGTTTGGTTTGAAGATGAAATGATATGCTAACAGTAGAAAGAGAAGAAAGAAGAATAGTAGCGGTGGTGCCACTGGTGCAGAGGACAAAGAGAACAAAGAAGAAGAAGAAGAATAAGAAGAATAAGAAGAAACAGCACTTCATGGATGTCTGGCGCAACATCATCTTCCCTGTCAGGCGTGTCTGGCTTGCTCTCTCTGCTCGCCTCAAGGCTCGCAAAAACGGTTCGTTCATCGTCCAAAACCTCTTTTTCTTTTCTTTTCTTTTCTTTTCCCTCACATCATCATATAGACTCAATCGATGCTACTTTTTCATAAACCAATCTTCCCAATCATCCTTAGTCATCATCAAGCATGATAAAGTTGGATATCTGATATCTGATATTAGATGGTCTAAATAATCCGATAGTGGATGATTTAATAAGTAAAAAAACAATCATTAGGATAAGTTTAAAATGACTTTGCAAATATATTAAGAAGTGGACTCGAAATAAGTTTGTGAAAGTATTAAGAAGTGAATTTTAAGTTTAACTCAACTTTGAATAATATTACTATAACGAGTGACCTAATAAGTCCACGAAATAAAGAATCATTAGGATAGAAACGAACAATGAAATGATTCTAAGATAAAGATAAGTTCGAAATGACTCTAAGATAAGTTCAAAAGGACTCTACGATTATATTAATTAAAAAGTAAATTTTAAATTAACTCAAACTCATAAAACTGACCTCTAAAATAAATTTTGTATACATTTATGAATTTATAGTCGATATAAAATTTGTACACATTTATATACTATGTTTTAATTCCTATTCTAGTCGATAGTGCACGCATCTCATATTATCTTTTTTATCATGTGTTGTTCTAACATGAATCTGTTATCTGGTGCAGGAGCAGGACTGCTGAAGCTTCAGGATGATGTACAGACTTGTGGATATGAAGATGTACAAGTGATGTGGGAAATGCTACAAAGAACCGAAAGCGATGTTGTAGAAAGCCACCATAAGCGTAAGCAATTGCCATTCTGGAGGATCTTTGTATGGTCCAACCACAGTGAAGTTTCATCAGAATCTGCAAATCACACTTGAAACCAGACACGGGTTTTCAGTTTACAAATAAAACCTCCACCGATGTATTGCAGTATGCATCTGGCAAGCCACCGTTCTTTTTATCTCCCCATTGCCAGCACGGCGGAGGCATGGTTCTTGGCCGCTAAAACCAAGTACATGTCACTGTCATAACAAAATCATTTGAGGTTTCTCTTTTACAACCCAAACTGTACTACGTATGACAATAGTATGTAAATATGCCAGTAGTTTCTCAAAAGTCACACACGGGTTTCTCTAACGGCAAACCAAGTAAATTTCACTTGTCAATGACTATAACATTAACTGTGTTCACTGTTAGTAACAAGCAGCAGAGTGTTTAATTTTCATGCGATCATAAGATTATTATCTCAAATTTTGTCTGTATGCCTACAAGTGAGACAGAAATCCTGAGTCAAACTTACACATACATTGTTCCTTCCTCCAATTATATACGGTTTTAATCTATTCTAAAAGATTTTATTTTGTCACACAGATGCCCTCTTACCCCTGCAGTCTGATGAAAATATGCTAGCCCACATACTATTTAGGCTACAATGAAGATCAATATCATCATCTTCACTTTAGATTGATTGGTTTTAATTAACTACTAACCGTCCTAAAGTATAGTCTTTGGTTGAATGATTCATGAGAATGTCAAAACTAAATTACTTCTTGAATACAACTCCTATGCTTAAAAGTAAACAAGTTGAATAACATGTATCTCTGAGAAAACCTATTCTTGAAGGTAATGTCATGTTATCCTAAGAAATGCTCGCACTTGAGGAGAAATTTATACTACTGCTATAGAGACTTGGGTACATTTAAGATGATGAGACTTGGGTATGATAAGCTACATTGAAATGGACAACTTGGTTATGATAAGCTAGTCTATACATGAGTTCTTTCAAAACTTAAAATCATATGAAAGTGGCACTTTTAAATGTGTATTCAATAGAAAAGGGATGCGTGAATAGACAGTTTATGAAAAAAAGTTGAAAAAACATTTAATTAAGAAGGTCATAAGTTACTATTCTAAGCTTTATTATACAAACTCTTGTTTCAAAATGCTCCATCTTTATGTAAGGAGATTTAACATGGACAAACTTTCAGTTCATCTTTGTTATAACATCCCTGGAAAGGAGGGATAGAATGACCTCAGTGATTTTTTGATGCAGTATGAATTATGAAAAAAATAGCTTAAACTGAAATTCTTGTATCAAACAGGAGGCAAATTAACATTAACACGAGACACTCTGACACTCTTGGTAAAACGAAGGGTATTAGTTTAATCCACTCACCCAAAATGTTGTACCAAAAACATGTTAAAAGATAAAAAAACCAGAGGTGGGCTGTGCAAGAAGATGTTGATGTAAAGAATTGCAGGGTGTTGAGAAGCTTTGGGACTTGTAAAACGGTAAAAGTTAAAGAAGAGAAGAGTAGAAGAAGGAAGTATGAAGGAATGAAAGTATTATTCTGCAATGCATGCGAATTATATGGTAAAGAAACATTACAGGAATAATAGTATGAAGGTAAAGAAAGGAATGAATTAATTGTCCTAGTCTATATCTACTGCTGGAACGCTCATACTAGTCATTCATGAATACTCATATTCATAGTTAAGAAATAGTGAAGAGGAGAAAGCAAGAAAAAATAGCAAAAGACCAATGCACGCCAAACAGGACCACCCCTGAATTTGAACCACCATCGGCACCGGAACCCCCATCATCGGGAGACAAACCACCGGAACTCGGAGAACCAGAACTCCCATCACCTGGAATCGCAGAACCAGAACCTCCACCACCTGGACTTGGAGAACCGGAGCTCCCATCACCTGGACTTGCAGAACCAGAACCTCCACCACCTGGACTGGGAGAACCAGAACCCCCACCACCTGGAATCACAGAACCAGAACCGCCACCACCTGGACTCGGAGAACCAGAACTCCCATCACCTGGACTCGCAGAACCAGAACCCCCAGGTCCTGGTGCCATTACTGGCACTGCGACTGGCACTGACACTGGCACTGTCACAGGTGTTACTACCGGAATCGTTGTAGTTTCCGGCGTCGGTGAGACTACTGGTGCCGTGGGGTTAATCGGAATGACGGGAGAGACTGCCGGCGCCGGGGGGTCGACCAGAACCGGAGTGATTATTGGGACGGGTGCTACGACCGGGACAGGGGAGATGACCGGAACCGGTGAGATTACAGGGACGGGTGTTAGGACCGGGACGGGGGTGTTGACCGGAACGGGGGAGATTACAGGGACGGGTGATGGAATATCGGCGGGAATTGGTGTTAGCAGAGGAGTAGGTGTTGGAACAAGGGATACTACTGGGACGGGTGATTTTACTGGAACAGGGGACATGACAGGAATTGGAGTGAATATTGGTACCGGTGATATCACCGGCACCGGTGACTTCACTGGGATTAGAGCCTCCGGAATGGTGATCCTCATGAGGCTGTTTACCTGCACCACCGATATATTACTCTGTTTCTGGGATTCTGCCAGAAGGGGTTTCACGAGTTTGGCTCTCACCACGCCGTTGGGGTTGGCGGCGGACACTAAGGTGACGTCGCCATTGTTGATCTTCAGGAGCACTCCCTGGTCCTGGGACAGCGTGGTGACGTTGATGGTTTGATTCTGGGGAACATCCAGGTAGGCCAGCGCCACGTGGAGGCTCAAGATGGTCTTAATGTGGTGGAGTGATTTCCCAGAGAGTGGGGCAATGGCAGTGTTATCCACCGCGAACACCGTTGCGGTCTGCCGGGCGTTTATGGCGGCGGCGAGCTGCGTTCGTGTGAGGTAGTTGGAGAAGGAAGAGTAAGCGGGATATTCCGACAAGATTTTGGTTATGTCGAAAGCCGCCACAGGGCAGGGCTCGAGCATTGCAATGGAGAGAAGCAGCAGCATTGTCCAGTAGGACCGACACGTAGTTGTCCTGAACATCATCATCGTTGTTTGTGTTCTTGTTCTTGTTTTTTTGTTCCTCAGGTCCCTGGAAGCATGCATTCAAACATGACAGTCTCCAACCAGCCAACACACTGTGACATGTCTTATAAACAGAGTTGAGATCCGTATCTCAAGTACTCTGATCTGTTCCACCTCCTTTTCAGCAACTTTACTCTCTCTTCATATTACTTCTTCATTCTCTTCATCCTCCACCATCCATTCATCTTACTATTTTCATTTCTCTAACAAATCAGAACATAATCTAATCACGCAAATCATTCACATATCACACTTCAATCCTTTCGATCTTCTTTTTTATTTTAGGATCATTTTCTTCACACTAATTTAAGACCTTTTTCTTTCATTCTCTCCACCACTTTATTTTATTTAAAAATCAAATCAATTTCATCAAGCTAAATCTGTTAATATTCATTAATGAGTACAAAATTTTTCAAAAACGCTATCATAACATTAAAGAAGTATAACTAATTTAAAAATTAAATTAACAAAAATTAAAAAAACTAGAAGTTGCATTTTTTTTTATTTTTCTACTTGAATTTTTCCTTTTACACAACAAGTGAATAAACGAGTGGGAGTATCATCTAAGGCGTAAAAGGAAAAAAAATAATAAAAGTAGAAAAAAGGAAAAGAAAAAAGCGTGGGTTTGTGGGAGTGAGTGAGAGGGTAAACTCTAGGGTTTGGCGGGGCGGTGTTGACGATCGACGGCGAGGAGGCATGAAGCTCACCGTGAAAACTTTGAAAGGCAGCCATTTCGAAATCAGGGTTCAGCCCTCAGACACTGTTAGTAATATCTCTCATTCCAATTTCTCCTTTACTTTCACTCTTTCCCACCTTATCCTATCCTATTCTACACACCTGCACCATTACATTTCTGGTGTTTTTTCTATCCAAAGTACGACTACAATGCTTTATAATGTCAAGCTGCTACTATTACATGAAGGGTCATTCAAATTTTGTTTTTTGTTAGCTGACATTGCCCTACTATTCATTTCCCTCTCAGATTATGGCTGTCAAGAAAAATATTGAAGATGTACAAGGCAAAGATAATTACCCATGTGGACAGCAATTGCTGATTCACAATGGTAAGGTTTTGAAAGATGAAACTACATTAGCAGACAGTAAGGTCTCTGAGGATGGCTTTCTTGTTGTAATGCTTAGTAAGGTATATTTCCTTAATGACAAGTTCTGTTAAAATAGTATTGTCATCCTTTTTTAGAAAAAAAAAAATCAATAAGAACTTCATCTGAGCTGCGTTCTGAACTGCAATGATGTGATGAGAATGACTCTGAACATGCCTCAAATGGTTGTTGTGTTGGAATCCTTCTTCCTCTAAGGTTATATAGTAGGTGGAGCGTGGGAAGGGTGTGTGTGTTTCTCATGGCACTCCATTAAGTTGGCATGATGGTTTAGGGGTTAGTTGATGATTACGTGGGTGGTGGAAGGTGTTTGCCCTGAATTTATAGGAAGTGAGGTGTTTATAATCACCCAACAAATAATGATTTAAAGTACTGCTGATTGGGATAAGTCAGTGCATCTTGAATGGCCATTTGAACTGGTTGAGGGATTGTGAGGTTTGAGGCTGCCTAGAGCATAACTGAATAGATTGGGTTGTTTGGTGTGAATAATGTGCTAGGTTGATTTAGCTTGGTCCTAGGTTGAGTATCCACCATCTTCACTTCCGGTAGATCAAAATGAGCCAAACATGACTGATTAACTCAATTAAAATGTTAGTTAAATTAATGATTATATTATTCTGTTTGGATTATTTAATAATTAGTATATAAAAAAAATTGAATAAGAGATTGATAGTTTTTTAAGCTTTAGATCTTGTATCTACGCAGTAGAAGTGGAATTGAATTTAGATTTTGAATTATACTTCCATAGTAGTTAATGGCCATGTGAAGTGGCCATACACCGCTATACAGACACGACTGAGTTTTGGTTTGGTGAAGTGGTTGGAGTGGCCACGATCCTGGTGCAGCAGAGCAGCAATCCTGCTGCACTGAAGATGTCATTTTCTCTTTCCGGTCTCTCTGTCTTTTCTCCTTCCCTGCCGTTCCACACTATCACGCAGTCAAGCCATTGGCGATGATTTTACTAATGTGCTCCCATCTCACATTATTTTATTGTTCTATTCGTTGTCATTTATGATCAGTCACATACACAGATGTTGATATTGGTGCATTTTTTTTAATTAAAGATATTAATAAATATATTCTTGCAAGCATTTGTTTGAGAAAGAAAAGTTAAAATAATATTTATTATATTAAAAACTATATGTTTCTAAATAATATGCAGCACTATGATATTTTCTATAAAAAAATACTATTAAACAGTTTCTGAACGATCTAATGATTATTTTAATTTTTCAGAACTTTTGTCACCATAATGGTGAATATGATGATAATTTAAGTTTTTAAAGAACCAATTTAATTTAAGTTAAACTTTGATAGACTATTTTGGTAATAAAACCTTTAAGTCTAATATAATGAAATTTTAAGCAAAAGTAGTTTAGATTTTTCACCTTTCTAGATTGTAATGGAAGTTATGTGTGTTATGACATTCTTGTTGACAATATGTGAAAGCATTAGATGTTTGATTTTTGTCCATGTTATGTTTGATAAACCTAATTCCATGTTCATTTTTGTCCTTTCAATAGTTACCTTTTCTTATGCTTCGGTATGTTTTGTTTATGATTCCTTTTTACTTCTGTAAGCATTCTTTTTCCATGTTTCTTCAATTGCAGAGTAAAACCTCGGGATCTGCTGGTACTTCATCAAGTCAGGCATGCTCCTTGCTCATTTTATTTCTTCTTTTTGGCATTTGAGTTTTATTTCTTTTTCCTTTGTATGAGCTGGTGATTGGGCATGTGTGACAGCTTGCTAGCAACCCACCTACAACTGTATCAACACCAAATTCCCCGTCTCTAGTTCAAACCCAGTGAGTTTATCTGAAATAGCTTTTTATGTGGTTGTTTTTGTATCAACTGAATTTTTTTTCCTAACTTACTGGTTATGCAGATCTACAAACAACAATGCACCTGCAAGAGATGTCACAACTACGGAGTATGACTTTTATCTCTAATGTTGCCTGAATAATATACTGCTCTTTATGCCTTGATGTTCCTTTAAGAGGTTTCCGTCTAATGTAGGTTGATAATGAGGGATCCTTTTCATTTATTGTAATAAATTCAAGAGGTAAAATGCATGTGTAGTAATCTGAATTTGGTCTGATGCTGCTGATTTGGCCGACCTGATTACTTTGGGTAACTCAAACCCTAACTTGCTCAAATAGATCGATGTGGTGCACAATCCTTTGATTTCACGTACAATCGTGTGACCCCGTTTTAATCGACACTTCTCCCAATTGACTGTGCGACCCCGCTTTAGTTGACGCTTCTCCTGATCCACTTGCTGATCACCACATTGCGTCTCCCTTACTCACACGATTGCATGATTATACTTGCACACTTAACAATATTGCTCGTAATTATAGTTATGTACTAAATTAATATAACATCACCCTCTTGTTTCTATTAACAAATTGAGTTGTCTGCCATTTTCCCATTTCCTGTAATCAAGTCTTCTGAAAAACCATTTGGTATCATTTTTTCAGTGTGACTACGGATACTTATGGCCTGTCTGCTTCAAATTTAGTTGCTGGTAGTAATCTTGAGCAGACTATTCAGCATATTATGGACATGGGTGGTGGCAGTTGGGACAGAGATACAGTTAGTCGTGCCCTCCGAGCAGCTTACAATAACCCAGAGCGTGCTGTGGACTACCTGTATTCTGTATGCATAAAGTGCTCATTGTAGAATTTACTGCATACATTTTCTGCTGTAACTTCTTTTGGTTTTAGCATTTGTTTATTTTGTTTTTTGTTTGCAGGGAATTCCTGAAGCCGCAGAAATTGCTGTGCCAGCTGCTCCTTACCCAGATAGTCGGACAACTGAAACAGGTGGGGTCACTGCCGGAGCTGTTCCTGGGGTCCCTAACTCATCTCCCTTGAATATGTTTCCACAGGTAAACCTTGTCTTTACATTTTATGCTGTTAGCTTTTGAGCTTTATTTTAAGTAGATATACCTTTTTCAGGAGGCTATTTCTGGTGTTGGAGCTGGAATTGGGTCGCTTGACTTTCTTAGAAACAATCCCCAGGTGGTTTTTGGTTCTGTAAATTGCTTTGCTCTTAACGTTAGTAAACATTTATGTTCTGCATATCCTTGTTGCAAGAAATAGTTTTAGTATCTTGAACTTTCTACACTAAATATCTGGGATTATAATACCATGAATACTTTTAAAGAGTTGGATTTAAGCCTCACCTTACAATCCAATTTTATGAGATTGAGTAATGTTTAAATTCCATTTTCTTAAGAAATACAATTAACCCTGTGGAAATTGAAATATAAATTTGGACCATCAGGTTGGCTTATCCCCCGTCCCTCAATTGGTAATATGTTTGAAAAAAAAAACGAAGCATAAAGAACTTCATGAAAGTAAACAATAAATTTGATGTTGTGTTTTTATTTCATTTTGTCATAATTTTAGCTTATATGAAAAGTGCAGTGACATTAAGCAAAATAGTTGTCGTTGGGTTCTCTTGTGTGTTAATACTGTGTTTGTATGATGGGAGCTATTTGGAAATGTAATATGAATTTGCTTATGTTTAATCAATATAATGCAGGGTTGGCATTTTAGTATTGCAATTGGTTTGTTATTCTTATCTTGCTTCTAGCTTTAAATTGTTTTAGTAACCGTGTCTTTGTTTGCGTTATTAGTTTCAAGTATTGAGATCAATGGTGCAATCCAATCCACAAATTCTGCAGGTATCTAATTAACTATTTTCTCAATCATCAAATACCTGATGAAGTAATCACTTTTTAATGTCTTACGAAGATTTCTATTGCAGCCTGTACTTCAGGAGCTTGGAAAGCAGAATCCTGGTCTCTTAAGAGTAATTCAAGAACATCATGCTGAGTTTCTGCAGTTGATCAATGAACCTATTGAGGGTTCAGAAGGGTGAGTGTACTGCTCGCCATATATGGTATCTGCTTGACAATTTTATTTTCACCGTGTTTTACTAACATCGATACTTTGTAATGTCTGTTTCATCATTTGCTATTCAATTGGTTTTAGTCTTTTGCCATTTTGTAACATGAAAGTAACCTTTTGACTCGTCAGCTTGATGCCCTATCCAGGAATCATTTTTGACACGCGACATTGAAGTACTAGTTTATTATCTTCACCAGAATATGTATTCTCAGAAATTTTTTATTTAAAAATGTAACCCATTTCTTTTACTAGTGATATATTTTATCAACCTGAGCAAGACATGCCTCATGCTATCAATGTGACGCCAGCTGAGCAGGAGGCAATTGGAAGGGTATGTTTTAAATATGTTTAAGTCTGATATTTTCTCTTTTCATTTCCACTGACGTATCCATTAGCTTCATTTCTGCTGATTGGTTTTACTTATGATACATATAGCTTGAAGCTATGGGATTTGATAGAGCCTCAGTCATAGAGGCATTTTTAGCATGTGACCGTGACGAGCAATTGGCAGCCAACTACTTATTAGAAAATGCTGGAGATTTTGAGGATTAATTCACTAACCTACATTAATTTGGGGGCTGTTACATTTTTTTCCCTTTTATAATGTCTTGGGAAATTTACGCGGGTATAGTTTTAGATTGGGTTTGACGTATTTAACCGGGACAATGGACAATTAGTCTTGATTTTAGAATGGTTAGTTTATTCAACAGTGTTTCTAGTTATCTTCCTCGATGAAATAGCAAAAAGCTCTAATTGTAACTTGATTTATTGCCACCAAAGCTAGATTTCTGTATTGCAGTAGATTCTGGTATAGCTATTTTGGTTGTGTTTGCCCATTACCCTCTCCTTTTTTTATTTGCTTTATATTTGGGTAGGGAAAAAGAGGTGAACAGAAACCATTGTTAGCATCACGATATTTGGTTCTAGTACTGTTGTTTCTTATTTGTTGACATGTGTCGTTAATAACATACAACTGCAGTGACAATGATATCGTGAGAACCTAACAAATTTATGCAGCTATTTTACTGATCTTCCTTTTTCTTTACACATTTACTAAAATTTATTTTTTTAATGACTCCATTATTTTTAAAACAGATTGTTACGTGGGTTATATGATTGTCAAAATATATTTAATATATAATTTTAATTCTTCATTTATGATTTATTGAATGTTCGAGAAAATCAGATGTGCAAATGTGTAGTTTATACTTGTGATATCCACTCGTCTCCGTTAGAAGAGGCTGGTGCCTCTTCGATTGCTCTTAATAAATCAAGTTTCTTACACGCAGATAAAATGTTAATAATTTTTTCCTTCAGTGGAATCTTGAATTCTCTCACCTTCAATAGAAAGTTTTAATGATAAATTATTCATTTTATTTTGTCGATAGAAAAAATGATTAAGTTGGAGGAACCAAATATTGGCGTGAAAAGATTACAATATGAAGACTCAAATATAGAATGTGGATGGCCTAGTTATTCGGACATGAATTCTTGTACATTAGTTTGTGAGGATCCTCAACGTTTAGAATATGAAGCTTCCTCAATATATTCTCCATTGCTTGTAGTGCAGTCCTGTAATGATCATCAGATTTCTTACCTTCCTCTACAACCTTTACAATCTGTTTGTACAAATGATCATACCTATGAACTGGATTACTGATATCAATGCCACTGCAGTTGTGATCATAAACGCTGCTACGCTTCACATCTTTTCTCCACCGTGAAACAATGTACTGAGCTGGGATCTCTTTTATCCCATTTTGGCTCAAAATAAATAAAGCATGCCTGCACAACCAACCTCTGAAATTGAACAGACCACAGATGCAAAACACCTCCATTTCAGGTTCATTATAACACACCTCATAATCTCTTGCACCTCTCTGATTTCCCTCAACTTCAACTTGTTCTTCCACAATGTAGGTGATCACCGCTCCATCAACGTTTATCTGTCTGGAGTTAAAGCAAGAAAACATCCCTTCCACTTCCCTTTCAAACAGTCTTAATATTTCATTGGTATATAACTTAGAAACCTGCAACTCAAAGTAAGACCTCGATTTTGGAACAAAGCTGCAAGATTTTGAATCCAAATCTGCCAAAGCTTCAAGTTGTCGCTTTGTCTGTAAAGTCTGATCATATTTTTCTAAAAATTCTTTCAGAGAAGTCTGTTCATCGAGGCACCCATCAAAGAAAAATGATACAACATCACTTTGTGGAATTGAAAATATTCCTGCCAAGAAGATTTCCTTCAGATAAACTGGAGCCCACCGTTTACGTTCCTCGTATAAAGATTGGAGCCATTTATTGCCTCTAATTTCGTTGCTTTTCATCATGTCCTCCCAAGTTGCTTCAAATTCCTCAGCCCTTAGAGAGGAATACACTGCTCTGCTCAAAACTGCACTGATTGCTTCATACTGTACGCAGGCTCCCAGCTTTTCTGGAACTTTTTGCATGATATTAAACAAACAAAGGCAGTGTGTAGATCTTGGAAAGACATCAGCAACCACAGTTTGCAAGATTCCACATTGGTGGGTAATGATAACTTGTGGAGGGCGTCCCAAGATACATGTAAGCCACGCTCTGAACAGCCAAGTGTATGATTCAACCGTATCACTAGCAAGCAGTCCACACCCAAACAAGATAGATTGTTTATGGTGGTTTATCCCAAGGAACATAACCAGGGGAACTTGATATGCACCGTTCAAACATGCTGTGTCAATGGCTACAACATCACTAAAATAACTGTATGCCACCCTGGACTTTGCATCAGCCCAGAACAAATTCCTGAAACATCCCCTCTCATTCACATCGACCACATAGAAGAAATCTGGATCTGCCAGTTGCTGGTGACTGAAAAAGTTCAAAATTGCTTCAGCATCACCTTTCTTCAGCTTCAACTGAGTGTTGGAGTAGAGCCCTTTTGGGGATTCCCCTTCATCAGGATGCACACTAGAATCATCCTCAGCATCGACTATGACAGTTCGAAACATCCTAATTTTGTGAACCTGTTGAGCAGCAGCAGCATCTAAGTGGAAGGTTCTTTTGGTGCCAAGAGCAACTTGCTTATGGGACTTGTAAAACTTGGCACTGGTGGGGTTGATCAAGTGGTTGTGGTCAAGCTCAACTTCAATAATTCTCCATCTTGTGGAATCCATCAACCTGAACTTGATCATAGCAGGACAACCAGTTCTGGTTTCGGGTCTGGGGCGATTAGCTTCGGTTCTTTTCTTGAAGCCTGCGCTGCTGCAGCTAAGTTTTGCTCTGTAACGTTCCTTAGTCTTGCGGTACCAGGTATTTGTGACCCTAACCCCAAATCCCTGTTCCTTGGCATACCAATTATAGAAGTAATAGACATCCTCGTAACTCTCAAATTCCATCCCAACCACAGGAGCAACAGGGGCATCGCCTTCTTCATCTCCTACACCCTCACTGTTCAGACAAACTATATCCATCCAAATCCAAATCCAACACAAACCCTAAACACCACACCCCTTCACACTACACCATTATTCTTCACTACAATTAACTACACTACACAAGAAACAACGCAATTACCTTGTTGTGATTACTTTCGACTTGGCAGATTCCACCTCACACCTTCATTTCAGGGATCCCAATTGCAATTTGGAGATTCCATTCCACACCACACCCTCTCCATTTTCCTTCCTTTTTCTTTTCAAATTCACTTTCTGCTTCTGACCTAGTCCAATTGGAGTCAACTAAAACTAATTTGTATGCCCTTTTCATCTGCAATTTAAAATACAGGGTTCATAATTCCCTTAAAAAATGTTTTTTTTCTCTCATTTTTGAAGTTTTACTTTACCAAGCTATCATCTTGCTCACTCGCATATGTAACTAAAATATATCACGATTTCTAACACCAAAAATCACATCTTTAAAATTAAAAATTCATGATTTTCTATAAAAATAAAATACTTAATTGAATTCTAGATAAGTTTGTGAACCCTCGGATCAAATTTATTATGCATGCGGGTTTCAAGAACCGAGTTCATTTTTTATGATAGTCATGAATGTTAAAAAAATGTCTTATTCGTAAGGATTGTAGAGTTCATGGACCTATTCAAAAACCTGATGTGCAACAAATGGTTAATTTGTTGAACTAAGGTTGAATTATCTTAGCACTATTCCAACTCCACCTTTAACACAAACAATCCTTAACTAAATTTTAGTTATCTTCTAATCAAGAAGATTAGTTTGAGATGATTAATTTGTTGAATTAAGGTCAAATTATCTTAGCACTGTTCGAGTTTTAGGATTAGCATAAACAATCATTAACTAAATTTTAGTTATTCAGAATGGTTTGGCATGAAATATTGAGACCCTGGTTAATCATATCTAGAATAAAACAAGTAAAATTGACACTATTAGATTCAATACACCAAAAATTATGAAAACTCAACATTCTACCAATAATAATTTGTTTTCTATTTGAAAAAGTAACATAAAAAAGGTTCATAAAAGGTTTTCCTTTCTAATGGCAACACTTGTTAAACCTTTTCCCATATAGAATATACTATTTCTATTATTATATATTATAAATTACAAATTATAGGTGATGTAATAAAAACGAAAAGAAAAGTAAAAGTGTAAGCAAGCTTATGATATCATAATGAAAAGAAGACTAAATTTTGATTTTAGTTCCCTTTTAATATTTGGTTATATTTCTAGTCCTAGTACTTTTGTTGTAATTTTAGTTCTTAAAAAATTATGATTTTGATCAAATTTTTAAAATAAGCTTTTCTTTGTTTTTTATAGTTTGATTAATTAAATAAAATTTAATGAATACTTTATCCTCTACCGAAACTCGTGAAATTTCGGCCTAATTTCTGTAATTTCATTCTGGGTCCGTATTGCGTTGAAAAAAATTCACACAAACACTTTCGTATGTTGTTTGCACCCAGGCAAGGAGGCACGTCCACGAACGAATCACAAAAGGAAGATACAGGGAAGAAAAGTCAGGATGTTTTGTTTTCAGAAAACCAGTTTTGTTCACTCTCGGTCTGGGACTTACTATGCCTTACTCCTTGGGTATTTTGGTCTGAAATTTTTACCAGACATTCGTCATTGTGTCTATTACGTTTTGGCTGAGGTTTGAGACCCAGATTCGTCCCACATGATTGACAATAAATTTTTTATTCGTCAATGCCAGGGCTAAAAAGAAGGTTCTTTTGTGTGTAAAACTGTTTGATTTTTTTCGTGGGTCAATACTCCTCCGTTTGACCTGAAATTTGTCGCGTTTTGTCCCAAATTCAGTGGAGATTCTTGGGTGGAATTTCAAGAAAAAACTATTCCGGGAGAATTTTTCAGAAATTTTGTGCAAACCAAGGCTATATTCTAGCGAAACTTGTGAAATTTCGACCTAATTTCTGCAATTTCATTCTAGGTCCGTATTGCGCTGAAAAAAATTCACACAAGCACTTTCGTATGTTGTTTGTACGCAGGCAAGGAGGCACTTCCAGAAACGAATCACAAAAGGAAGATACGGGGAAGAAAAGCCAGAACATTTTGTTTTCGGAAAACCGGTTTTTTTCACTCTCGGTATGGGACTTACTACGCCTTACTCCTTGGGTATTTTGGTCTGAAATTTTTACCAGACATTCGTCACTGTGTCTATTGAGTTTTGGCTGAGGTTTGAGCCCCAGATTCGTCCC
>Ga0123341_1000902_pt1 | contig 20725 bp, 18 predicted proteins | sample Turbeapinknodule_FD_89959 | JGI IMG/M metagenome (GOLD analysis project Ga0123341, IMG submission 89959) | Root nodule microbial communities of legume samples collected from Mexico - Turtle bean Mexico pink nodule | ecosystem: Host-associated > Plants > Roots > Nodule | place: Mexico: Nepantla...
ATATTAAATAATCGTCAACAACTTAAAAATACCAATATTGATAACATTTTCTAGTTCATCTTGGTTGTTTTTTTTTCAAAGTTTTCCAAAATTTTTGTTAATCATATTGGTGAAGTTTTTTCTTGATTAAGTCACATGAGATTGTTTTTAAATAGATATTAATTATAATTATTTTAAAAGATTTATAGGATATTGTTAGTTAAGTTTGTTTTGTGAAGTTTTGGGTAAGAAATTAATGAGAAAAAATAAAATTAATAATGATTTGGATGTATTTAGAAAGAATATTGTAAATGTTAAGGGAAGTGTTAAAGATTGATAAAAAGAGGAAGGTGAAGAAGAAGCAGTGTGGGTGGTCGGAAGGAACCCTAGGCGGTGAGAATGGAGGAAGAGAAACTGAGAGAGGTGAAGCTCTTCATTGAGACTTGCAAGTCCAATCCCTCACTTCTCCACAACCCTTCTCTTTCCTTCTTCAAGGCTTATCTTCTCAGGTTTCATCGCTTTTTTTTCTTCCCATTTTCATCCATTTTTTTCATCGCTTTTTTTTCACCGCTTTCTTCTTCCCTCACTCCTGCAGCCTCGGTGCTCGCATCCCTCCCCAACCCAAAACGGTGCGTTTCGTTTCTCCTTTCTTATTAACACCAATTCTATTCTTGAATCTCTGCTTTTTGTTACTCACTCACCTTATGCAGGAACCAGGTGACTTTGATGAGAAGAAGCCGGAACCTCCTTCATCTGCTCAAGATGACCTTGTGGAATCTGATGTAGAGTTGGATAATGCCGATGTTGTTGAACCCGATAATGACCCTCCTCAGAAGGTATGCTATCTTATCTATGCTTTCTGCGTATATATATATATATATATATATATACTCACTGCAATGACCTAATTTGTGTTGCTATTGCAGATGGGAGATCCTTCTGTTGAAGTGACGGAAGAACAGATGGATGCTGCTCAACTGGCGAAGTCAAAAGCAGTCGATGCTATCTCGCAAGGCAAGGCAATTCATGATTACTTACACTCTACCCTCTCTCTTTCTCTCTCTTTTAAATCTCAATTTAAGCTTCTGGGACTTTCTTTTAAGCTTCTTGGACTTTCTTTCAGTTTGCGAATTGAGTTTTTTTAATGATTTTTTCAGGTAATTTGGATGAAGCGCTGGAACAACTTACAGAAGCCATTATGTTGAATCCCCAATCAGCTATACTTTATGCTACAAGAGGTGCTCATTCTCTCTGTGTATTCCTCTTCCAGATTCAAGTGCCTTTTGATAAATTTCTTTCAGTATTGCTTTCTTACTACTCTACAGTTTATTGTTCGTTTTGCCTTCTGTATAATTTGGAAATCTCGATTTCTTGTTTTCAGCTAGTGTCTTTGTGAAACTGAAGAAGCCAAATGCTGCTATACGGGATGCTGACACTGCCTTGAAGGTTTATTTTATTGCTTGTCAAACGTAGAAAAAAATGGTATAAAAGAAATATCTGCGCCATAGTTTTGTGTACTCAAAGGTGTATTATTTGTTCCAGATTAACCCCGACTCAGCCAAAGGATACAAAATACGAGGAATGTCAAGGGCTATGTTGGGACTATGGGAAGAAGCGGCGAGTGACCTTCATGTGGCTTCAAAGTTAGATTACGATGAAGAGCTAAGTACGGTACTTAAAAAGGTAATTTGCCTGCTTTCGACGGATGAAATCTGCAGAAGGAATCCTTGTTCTCTTTGTAATTGTATCTTTTTTGGCTGGACAGGTTGAACCCAATGCCCGCAAAATCGAGGAGCATAGGAGAAAGTATGCTCGCTTAAGAAAACAAAAGCAGCAGAAAGGAGATTCTATCAAGACTGAAGCTCCTATCAAGAAGGAGCAAGAAACTGAAGCCCAAGTAAGTATAGATTATAGTTTCAGTGATTGAACAATCTTTTTGATAGTTAGGTTTGCAGGATGCTATGATGCCTTGATATTCCAAAAATGAAAAAAATAATATCAAGAGCATACATGTATCTGATAGGATGCACATAGGATGTTCCTTGATGCGTGTATATCCAAGGAATACTCCTATTCTTTTTTATAGACATGTATTTTAGGGACTTACAAACTTATCTTAGCCCTATGTTTTGCAATCTTATATTGATTTTGGGTATCTAGTATGTAACTGTTTTTTTTTTTATCGAGTATTGTTTTCAATGGATTTAGTTTCTGTAGGCTACTTTTTGTGATACCATTGTGATGTAACAAATGACTATCTGTCATTTCCTATGAATTCATACTTCTACTATAGTTGTCCTATTACATTCTATTTCCTCCTTGATTTAAGTGGAATATTTAGTGATATGAAGTTGTTCATTCTCTATATGCACCTTAATAACTATGCTATGGGGTGATCTACTTATAGCTAAGTTTTTTTTTATGTTGACTTGTTTTTTTCAGGTTCAAGAAGCCTTATCTGCTTTAAAAGATGGTAAGTCTTTGTATTTCTCATCTGGGTGATGGTAATAAAATTCAGAAACCTTTCTTTGTTGACTTCATTATCTTGTAGTTAATGTGAAAAAAAAAACAGTACACAATATTTCATTGTCTGATCTGTTCCCGCATCATACTTTTCATGTGGCTGTGGTAAACGCTTTAGTATGCATATTTTAATCATAATTGCTCACCTGCAAAGTAGGCTAACTTCATGGATGTAGGATGTAGAGCGGTAAGAAGCTACATTGCCTAATTAAACTAAAAACTCATGCGCATGTTGTGGCAGTTTGTAGAATATTTAATTGTGATATTTCATTTTTATTCCTAAAAGAATAGTTGTTGCAATTTATCTGACTATCCTTCGATTTATATTTAATTTAATGATCTATTACATTTGTTGTATTCTAAAGGGCAAGTCATTGGTATTCATTCTACTGGTGAATTGGAAAAGAAGTTAAGTGCTGCATCAAATACATCAAGATTGGCGATCCTGTATTTTACTGCAACATGGTGTGGCCCTTGTCGCTTCATTTCCCCTATTTATACAAGCTTGGCTGAGAAGTACCCAAAAGTTGTTTTTCTAAAAATTGACATAGATGAGGCCAGAGATGTTGCTGCAAGCTGGAATATTAGCAGTGTTCCCACTTTTTTCTTTGTTAAGAATGGCAAAGAGGTTGACAGTGTAGTGGGGGCAGACAAAAGTACACTTGAAAGAAAAATTGCACAACATGCTAGCTCTCATTAAGTGAATACCTTATAAAAAAGACCTTGATTTCAGTTTACATGTCCATAGTGTAATTCAAAGGCTAAGATTAATTTAGTTCCAATGTATTCTGTCTAGACGTTTCCTCTGTCTGATTGCATGTAGAAAATGTTAGTGTTGATTTGGAACATGTTTCAAATTTTAAGGCTGATTTTAGGTTTGTGATTACTGTAATGGGGAGACGGAAGTACACCATATTTAGTTAATGAGTTTTGGAATCGGAGCCTTTCGTACTGGGTCCATCTGAGGGAAAGTTGTTCTTGTCAAGGAAGAAAGAAGAAAGATAGAGTTCCTATCCAAATATGCAGAAGGTTACTTTGTGAAGTTTTGGGTGGGTCAGTTTTGGGCCTCCGAAGCATTCTTCTTGTATCTGAGTAGAGGATGCAAACTGTGGTGATTGATAGGAAGGGCTGTATTTTAACATTGATCATGGTATGAACGGAGAACAATGGTGGTCAGGCAAGTATGCCCCTGTCGTCTAGTAACCGGCAAGTGCTGGTGTTGATGTACCCATCTTCCCCGTTATAACACGTTCACTTATGATATTTTTTGTTTCCTCTAAGAGCAATTAATTGTGGTAATTTCATAAACATAAAAATTGCCACACGCAAGCTTCTTTAACAGAATATAACGAGTTCTCATGAATATGATAGCAATGATACAAGAAATAACGTAGCTGCTGTGACCTTCAGCTTTTTTAGCAGGCCGGAGCATATATGAACAGGTTATCCGAATAAAAAGGGGTGGTAAATGATTCATTTTCTCTCGTTCTTGGAGTAAAATCTCAAAACCAAATAGAAGAACAACCTGTAAAGAACACCCCAACCTAGCAGGATTAAAATGTCATACCATATGTTTTGCATTTTGATATCCATTGAGGACAAGATATCTACCCCTAATAAGCAGTTAGCTGGCAGGCTGGTGTTATGATGTTTGCTGGGCTTCAAGTCTCCTAATGGTCCGGGGGATAATTCTGCTTTGTTTCCTGTGTAGCAGTCGAGGTTCTTGAATTCATTTGTGAGCAATGCCTCAAATGGATATTTGATTGCAGAAACATAGTGAAGCCACCTCCAATAAATGGGTATCTGACTTTGCTTGAGGAAGAAACCACAGGTCAAAAAGAAGAGTGCTGTTGTGGCTATGACTACTGCATACCCTGTGATGTAACTAGGCACAAGTGCACTGACAAGCATCACATATCCGTTGGTAGTAATAAGGGAGGCATAAAGTGTCAGCCAGAAATACCAGAGATTGCTATTCAAGTGGAGCATTTCTTTGGTTATGGCAGCAAATGTGAGTCCTTGAACAGCGAAAAATGGGAGGTAAACAATGAGGGAAGAAATAACATATGAAGAAGCACGGTAAGCGTTATGGGAAGTCTCCCTGATGAAGATGAACCTCTCCATGATAAAAGATGGGACTGCGTCATTGGAGGAAAAGAAAACAAGGCACACTGCAAATATGTAGAAATTGAGGAGCCTATTGATGTCTTTGAAAGAATGATGACTCAGATTTCCAAAAATGCTGGACAGGATAAGTGCCATTACAGCTAACACAATCTCACGGGAGAGGAAGAGTTCCGGGGTGCGAATTACATTTAGTGCTGTTCGCCACGAGAGCACTGCAACCTCACGCAACCATGGGTTTGCATACTTGGATCCTAAGACTGGCTCATCAAGCACTTCCTCAATCTCAAATCCTTCAACCGAAGGGGCATATGAATTTGCCGAGTAGTCCATAGACTGGTCATCCACTGCAGGAGTTTTTGGGGGGCGATAAGGATACCGATAAGCTGCAGAATATTGGTTGGAAGCTGCACTTCTTGGTCCTGACATGGGTGTTTTCCCTGGCGTCCATCCTGGTGTTCTTGCTGGAGTCCATGATGGTTGGCGCCGCGGTGTTCCTACGACACCATGGTAAAGCCAGATAGAGAAATCTTTGGCTGAGAAATCTTTGTAGAACTGAGAAGCCAAACGTGGGTGAACACCACTGGTCATATTCCTTGGTGTTGGAACAGTATTCCTTTCAAGGGAGTTATCGAAATTCTCATCATCGTCATCGTCGTCGCGATAACTAAACTGTGCAGAATGAGGTTGTTGTGTTCCAGCAATAAATCCTTGGCTGCGTAGGCTAATCAAGTGTTTAGATGCAGGGGTGTTCCTTCTGAAAAGTGTCCTTGGAGTTTTTGGAACAGGGGTCATGGCTGCTGGGTCAGGTTTGAGGCCATCACGTTGGAATTGGATTAGGGGGTCAAGCCCAACTGTTGCTTGATCATATTCACTTATAACATCTAGAAGATACTCAATACTGTTTTCTCCATCAGGTACAGGCCTTCCAAATCTGGACAAATGAGCTTGTAGTGCATCTGGCTTCCCCATGTATATCAATGTTCCCCTACAGCACCATCAAATACAATAGCAAATCTGGTCAGGAATTTCTTTTTCATGTTATGTTGTGAATATATTGTTCTAGTTCATCCACGAAAGTCACATAATGGTTTTCCTAAAAGTTTCTCACATAGTTCTAGCTTCTTATCTAATCATAAACTGATGTATTCAATATCTTTTTTGGTCTTCCTGTCAGTGCCTATCAGTTTCAGATGGTCTACATAATAAAGCTCTATGTCTCCTCATTTTAGGCTCCTTGGATAGTAATATAAACACTATATATAGGCTCTGAAATTTTCACCTTGCAAGGACGGTGATCTGATCCAGGAGCGTTTGGATTCTAAATGAAGGCTGGTGTATGGTCATAAGGACAACGCTTCCTCCTCGAGCTATGTCTTTAACCTTTTCTACAACACTGTAAGCACTTGTAGAGTCAAGGCCTGAGGTAGGTTCGTCAAGAAACAGAACTGATGGCTTATGGATGATGTCTATGCCAATAGATACTCTTCGTCGTTCCCCTCCTGACACTCCTCTCCTTCCTTCGTCACCAATATATGTATGTGTAGCACTCTGAACAGAAATTAAGTCATTAACCTGCCTTTTATGTTTAAACGAGTGAGAAAGACAATGGATTATATATACCTGTAAGCCCAGTTGGTCAAGGATTTCATACACCCTCTTCTTCTTTTCAGCCCTGGAAATGGAAGGAGGAAGCCGAACTTCAGCTGCAAACATAAATGTTTCAAAAACTGTCAACATAGGGAAGAGCTGGTCATCCTGCATCACATATGATGACACCATTTTCATGTAGCTTGTAGTAATCTGCACAATAATATAGCATTATTAAGTTAAAGAGAATAGGAAGAGAGAATATTTCCCTTTGGTGATTTGAATCCATAAATAAAGAAACTAGAGGAGCTCATTTTTACTGGTTTTCCATCAATTCTAACTGATCCTTCTAGACTCCCTCGAGCAATTCTCCCTGCCAATGCATCAAGAAAGGTGGATTTTCCAGCACCACTAGGCCCCATGACTGCCATAATTTCACCTTTTTTTGCTTGGCCAGAGATATCATGAAGAAGATATGTTTCTTTCTTGATCCATACTCCATCCTTTTTCTGCTTTTTTATGATGCTATACGAGAGGTTATTGAATTCAAGGCCATTGCCAGGAGTGGACTTCTGGGGTCCCAGTTGGTTCACATTTCTTCCGATTCCTGGTTTGTCCGAGTCCATTAGAGTCTCCAGGCTTTTTTGTCTACGCGTTCTTTCTGGCCTCGCCATTGCAGTGAACTTCAGCAACCACTTCTGGCCTTCTTTGTTGCTGGTATATGGGACCTTAAAGCACTAAAGAGGGTTATAAGGTATGAAATACGGACAAGAGTTGACGGTGAAAATGAAAGCATTTCAATGCCATGGAATGGAAGGTTGTGACTTGAGATAATGGGGAAGACAACTGAAACAAATTAAGCATCAGACGGCAAACTTTGGAAGAAGGGTGCATTCCATTTCTGTTTCTCTTTGGGTTTATCGATAGGTTTTCTTTGGTTGTACCGAATAGAATGATATTTTTGTTTCACTCAGCACTAGAGACGGCTTTAACATCCATTGATATTTGCTTCCCATAAACTAATTGTTTTAACATTTAGAGCTACCATGTTTGTATCCTAGGATTGGAGGTATTTGTGTAACAACATCACAGTACTTTATGCATGTATTTCATCATAATCAACTCAAAACAAAACAAAACAACGCATCAAATTTCAAAGTTACCTCAAAATTTAATTCAGCATTGACATAATACGAAAAGAGTGAGTGTGATCGCTTGTAAGTATATGCACATGTTCCTTAAACGTGTTATAGGTGTCTCTCGCAGACGGAAAGTGCATATTTTAGATTAAAGTTGAAAAGGCTTAAAAGTATATTTATTCTAAAACTAACAAATCATTCTCTCTGTGCATTGAAACACACAATTTTGTGTTGAAATTCATAAAAATGTTTTCGTAAATTTAAACCTTTACACTTGTGTAAATAAGAGTGATGGTTGGAAAACACTAATATAAAAGTCTAACTAAAATGCAGAGAGTAACCAAAGTTCTTCTGAAATATTAAATACTGTCATTATTCAGTGGCTGTTAACCAATAATAGCCAATAATTTTGAAAGATGTAATTACCCAAAGAGAAATATGTGATAAATAAGTCACATTTAAAAATTGACTATAAAAAACATAAGGGTTATGCATAAAAACAAAATTGTTTGCCTGATGATTAATAAAAGTTCATGCATTTAGAAACTAATATTTCACTATTAAGTGAAATAAGGAGTTTCTTTTTCAAAAACGAATCCGAATAGGTGAGAAATGAGTAAAAACAGCAAATGTGTTTTATTTTTGTTTAGAGATGAACATGTAAGAAACAATAAATTTGTGTACTGAAAAGAGAATGATGAGAAGAAAAAAATATATAAAAAGAATATCTTAATTTTCTTCTCTCATACAGTTTATCATTTTTTTATATTTAATTTTATATTCTAATATTTATTAAAATTAAATAGTGTGTGTTATAAAAAAATTAAAAATCTATTTTTTATAAATTTCTATACATACATGCCCAAAACTCTAAAATGTTTGGGTGACACGACATCCTCTCCTATAATCCTCCGCCAGTCAAACACTTTATAAAATCAATCTCACTTTCTATCAATTTTCTTTCCTTTTTTTCTCCTTTAAAATTTTAAAATAGTTGAAAAGGTCAACAAACTAATCACATACTCTGTCCTTAAATGTAAGAAAAAAAAATTATCTTGAATATGGATATAAAACACAATAAATTTCAAGAGTAAATTTCTTTTAATTGAAAATTGCCCTATTGAATTTGAAGAACCAAATGGTCGAAAAGACACACATCCTCTCAACCAAAATCATAAGATAACAACCTCACTAATTAATTATGATAGTCTAGGATTAACAATAACAAAATATCATTAAAGATTTATTGGGTAATGGTTTTCATAATAAAAGGTAATAAAAGGTAAATGTTAGAGAGAAAGAAAGAGTTTGAAGAAGTTAAAATAGAAATGAGATGGAATGGAAGGGAAATATCGATGATAAAGGTGGAGATATTAAGAGAATTTGAAGGCCGGCAAATGGTGTTAGGTTGAAGGTGGTCGGCAATCTCAGAGAGATCAGTAGATTCACCATTTGTTTGTTTGGAAGATTCTGTTTGTTCTTCTCAAAACAACCAAACAATGAATGAAATATATATATAATAAGAACTCTTGTTCCTCACTTCACTCTCACTCACTCACTGAGGCAAGGCAAGGCAATTCCCGAGGTGTTGGAACGGTTCAAACTGACCATAGCTTCAATCACATTCCCTTCATTCATTCTTGATTCTCTGGTCTGATTGAGCCGCGCCAATATCGCGTGCCTTCTGCCTTTTCTTTCTACCTATTTTCACTATCACTCTTTGCTTTAACTTAAACTTTTTATTTCTCTACTTTGTTTGAATGCTATACAAAGTTAATATTTTTTGCTTACACTCAAGGTTTTCTTTTGTAATTAACTCTAGGGAATAAATCCTAACACCACCATGTTTTGATGAAAGTAGAGGCTTTTGATGTACAGCTTCAATGTTGAAAGATGATAACTTCAATGTGACATTTTACATTTAACTTCAGAGTAAGGATTGTTTGTTTTTAAACTACCATAAAATTTATGTCTTAAGCTTTTGATTACTCAGAATTAAAACATTTTGTTGTCTGATAAAAAATATCTTAATTCAGAATTAACATACTTGTTTTCTGATAAAGGAAAAGAAGCTTATATTAACAGTTCTTAATTCAGAATGTTTAAATTTGAAGGTTAACATTTGATACAAAAAAAGGGTAATCACATCATATAATCTATCAGCGCTTCTACACACTCGTAGTATTAATTATTATACACTGCCATGCCATGGTGTACACTTATCTCTTTGGCTAACATAACAAAACTCTCAATCCAAACTCAACATCAAACTCCAACACATCACAAACACATTATCTAAAATTTATTCTTGTTCTTTTAGATTTATTCTATATTTCAGAATTTATAAATGCAGATCCCATTCTGTTAATAGTGCAGGTTTCTTTAAGAAAACCTTAATCGCTATAAGCGAAATAGGTAAGCTAATGAGACTCGGAAGCTCCTTAAATGGTGTGTTTTAAATTTTTAATAATTTTAACACAATTTTAATAAAAAAAAATACATTAGTTTTTTAAAAAATTAATAATGAAAAATATTTTTTCTCCTAAAAATTCCGCGTCTGGTTTTGTATTATAGGTAATTCTGTATCCGAATTTTATCATATCAGTGTACATGACTATGGTACATAAGGGAAAAGTTGAAAAAGTTGCGATGAAGTCTTAAAAGAATTGAGAGAAAAAAGATAAAAATATGAGAGCATCTGAATGCAGGAACCGTATGGAAAAACGGCACACGCAAGCATAAGTACTCCATCATCATTCTGGGCAACGCGAAGGGCTGAATACGCTATTCATCAATCAGAGCGCATCAGTCATAATAACAAATTGCCTTTTGAAACCACAACATCATATTAGTGTTAAATTCGAACAACATAAAACGAGTTCCACTTACAAGTACAGTGTAACTCCGCGGAACAACACTACACACTGGTTATCCCCATCTACGCTTATATAGATTAGGAAGAGAACACAAACCCTAAATAGGTCAGATTTGGAACGTTGTTGGGTTGGGCCTGTGACTGATTTATTTATAGGCTTCCTTTTATCTAGATTCACCTCCACTTACTGAAAATTCCTAATTTATCCTAACCTTCCTCACCAGCTTTTCTCTCCTGCTCACACACCTCCATCTTCTTGCACTCCTAACTATGCAAAAGAATCCATATATAAAAACTACCTTAAAATGACTTTAGAGAGAAGAGAGGAAAAGAGAAAAAAAGAGGTGAAGGTGAGAGGAAAAGGAGTTCATGGACGCAGAGACACGGTAAGAGAGAGGAGAGATATTTATTTAACAAACATTTAGAAAATGAAGTGTGAATCTAAAAAAAGGGGCTTTGAAATGATGCTCTCATTGCATAATTTTCAATCACCATTTCTTAGCAATTGGATTTTCATTAACAACTCATTTTTTTTTATATAACCATATTACTTATATAATTCTAAGAGTTGTCAAACAAACTATCATTTTCCTTGGATTTTATACCTCCTAAGAGTTGTCACCCATTGTACAGTAATGACCTTTTAATCTTTTTTATATTTTTAAATATGATTTGAAATTTACTAAAATACTATGTTCCAAAAACATTCTAAAAAATATATATTTCAAAAAAAAATTCGGAAGGCATTGGGGAATTAAAAGTTAACCATTTGAAATTAATTATTCCACTACAATTCATAAAAGAATTATTATTAATATTTCTAAAATAGTTTAAAACATATTATATTATAGAAAGTTCTTTCCGAAAAGATAAAATTTAAAACTTTCAGGTGAGAACCTGCTGCAGAAGGTGCTGGGTCCCACTTCAACCTAATGCTGTTGAAGTGAATGCTGTTGTAGAAGAAAGCCAGTAATATGCAACCGGTGACTCCAAGTCCATCTGGTGGAATGCCTGACAAATTCTGCGGGACTTGAAAACGAAAACGCATTGCAAAAGTTGATCGGTCAGCTGTTGAAGAACGGCTTGCAAACGTTATTCTGTCTTAACTTTTATTTTTGAGCCAAACTTCAGTAGTAAAGGTCAATTTTAGTGGCAAAACTTCTTGCTGTGTAATCATGAGTAGGACATACGATGTTGCAGCAATTTCTTGTATGATTTCCCATGTCAAGTAGCATATCAATGTTGATGGTTATTGATTTTTCATCACTGTTCATAAAAGCGAAGGAGGGGAGGAACAAGACAACAGGATAATAACGTCTAGTGATACTATACAATTCTATACACAGAAAAAGAACAGCCACAGAGTGGACAGAAATCAAAGAATAAGGGGAAGGAAACTATTACAAACTCAACACATAGAGCAAGCAAACTAATTGAAATAAAAAGAATAAGAAAATAAAAAACAAAATGAATGAAATTAATATGAACTAACACAAAGCAAAAATGATTTACGATATGCATCTTACTACCAAAGGTGACCCCGTTTTTTTTTCATGCATTGCCTTCAACAATGACACAAACTTCACTAGGTAATTTCTGGAAAACCACTGAAGCTTCAATTTAAGAGAGCCAGGGGCAGCATTTTCGTGATTGACAGTCTCAAAGTTCATTTGGGTAAATGGATGATGTTCTGCCAGTGGACATGTCAGACTTAAAGTCACACAGCAGCTGCCACCAACCTCAATAACCTGGAAAGAATAACATTAAACAAGCCAAGCAAAAAAAACGACAATAATTGGGGGTTCGAAGAGTAAGCAGGGCCAATATACTAAGTGGGAAGAGATTTAGGAATTAGGCTTAAATATGTTTTTAGTATATAAGAAAATCACTAATTTTGATTTTACTCCAGTAATTATTTTGTTCATTTTTATCTTTGAGTTTTAATTTCTTTGAAAATGTTCTGTCATTGTTTTAGCAATGACGTGATAAGTATTTATAGCATATCAATGACCATTATATGGTGGCATCAAAGATATCTTTCAGAGGATCAAAACTAAGTTTAATCATATTTACAGGGATTAAATATATTTTTATTCTAGAAAATTATTTACGCAGGAAAAAGGATGTTCTTCACATCTTCCATTCCATGGTATAGATATGCATTGCTCACAAGGAGGATTTTGGGATGACATCAAGACAAGAGTTCAAAATCCACTGGTTTAGTTTGTTTCTATTTGTCAGGTACTTCCAAGGTTACTTGGCCCAAAAAGTATACTCACCATCTCTGTAATGTCAGCAATGGAGCTACATGAATCAATTCTGAAATATGGAGACACGGACGCCTCTGTTGAAAAAGAGTACAGCTGCTTAACATCTTCAATGCATAAAAGCACATACCCTCCAATCACAAAGAGTGATCTAGATAGCCATGATTCCTCTGTAAGTTTAAGACTATGGCTTAATATCTGTAAACTATTAATTACTAAAATAAAACATTTTGAAGACATTTTAAAAAGATTTTGTCCATTGAAATTTTTTTCTGAAACCTTCAAGAAGTAATATCACTGAAGTAAAATTGATGGAAACTCCCGTCAAAAGAGGATTTTTACACAATCATCTCATGAAATAATCTTTTGCAGTAAAGCATTTCATATATAGTTTTGAGAAAAAAAAATTATATAATAATAGAGCAAAATATTAATCTCCAAAAAGGTTCATGACAAAAAAATAAATTAACCGCTGTCATTCTCATTAGAATAGAATATAAAGGAAAAAGAATGTATAAAATGACTAGAGAGAAGCTTACCACTTCCGTTTTTACAAAAAACGAGCACCATTGCATACTGATATATGCTCACATTTGAACCACCACATATTTGTTTGTCAAACAACCCAACCTGGACCTGCTCCAAACTGCCATTTAAATTTCCACAATCCGTCTATTATAACAGGAAGAATAGAAAAAAAAAATATAATATACTCATAGATCATATACATAGAGCAATTAATAATATCAATACTTGCATAAAGCCATACACCTTTTTAATATGATTGTGTATTTAAGGTAAAAGGTAAATCACCTTCTTATTGAGCATCTATCATTTCCATAACTTGAATCAAGCACATGAATGGTACATAGTAATTCTCTTGATTTCTCAATGCTTCTTGTGACAAAAAGATACGTTTCCCCATTCTCAAAATTTACCCTGATGGCCAAAATAACTATACTTAGAAAGCTGCTGCTTCTCAGGTCAACGTAAGTACACAACACAAGTTTCACTAACCTTAACACCTGAAGTCCCATTCCTACTAGCACCTCACAAACTTCTTCAATCTTGTGGGAACTCAAAACATTCAAAATTGTACCTGGATGGCATACTGAGAGGGTCTTAATAGTAATGTAGGCAACAACCAATGGAGAAAGCTTTATAGATCTATTTTGTTGAATTAATATGCATTTCTTTTTTTTTAAAATAAAGGAAACTTAAAAAGAGTGTTTATTTTTCAAGCTGCAAAACATGAATAAAAATATTGGTAACTTGGTAAGAATGAAATATCATTTTTCACATTCAGAGGAACTAAGAGTTGAGCCTTCTTAAGGGCTCATTTGGTTTAGAATTTTGTAGAATTGATTCCAAAATAATTAATTTTGAAAGCACTGTTTTAACAAAAAAAATGATTTTTTATTTGAGATTAATTAAAAATTAGCTTAAAAATAGTTTTTGTTTGCATAAGATGAAGTCAAATCATCTTTAGAGATAAAATTAACAAAAGGGACTAACATAAACTTAAAAGAAACAACCAAATAAAGAGAAAAATGATACTGTATTGTGCTAAATTATCAAACGCATATTTAAACTGTACAAAAGTTGAAGTTCCCTGTAGTAGCTGTCATATGAATTTTTACTGATGCCATATTAACTCTGCTTTCAGTCAAACACAGAGTGGTAGTTTAAAAAAAGGAGACAAACATTGTTAACCCCTAGAGCAGAAAAGGAGGTTCATAATTTTACAAACATTATAGACATGGACAGAAGGAGACAAGTGAATCTAATAAAAAAATGAAAGGAACAATTACGTTCCTGTAGCCAACAAAAACAAAAGGCCATGCCCTAACCTGACCCATCAGAAGCAACACTGAGCAGTAGCAAATAGAGCTTCTTATGGCTGCTCAGTAATACTGCAACTTCACTACAAAAGGGGAAAAAATTAAACATGCCATTTCAGGAATGTGCAGAAATTTTAGCATACAAACTGTAATCTGTGCAGAAAAATGAGGAAAGGGATACTTTAAATAATTATCATAGTTCATTTTGGAAAGTATCATATCCTTTCTTTTATCAAAACTTGTACAAAGGGGTGTGACTTTCCCTAATCTAAACCATGTTTTTATCAAAAATTGCCATGTCTCTCCCTGCCTATTCTCTTGCTCATTTCATCATCCGTTTAAAGTTGCATGTCTCCCTCAACTATATCAATATTGCCTCTTCTACACCTTCCTTTGACATTTGTGTAACGCAAAAGGCAAAAGCTCCTTCCTCTGTCATAGTGGTCCAGTCAGCAAAGTGAGTAGTCCAATATTTATTTTAACTTATCAGTAATAAGCCCATTCACTTTTTGGTCCATTCAGCAGCACATACATAACTATAAATTTGATAATTTTTGTGCCATTCCCTTTTTCATCAGCTCATTCAGTGTTATGCTCCTTAATCTGATATGTTTATATATTATAATTATAACAATACATATAACTATTAACTATTAATCTCCATCTGTTGCAGTCTTGGTCTCTCTGTGTGATTCACAATGTCCGATATTGTGGGTCTGGGTCTTTGTCATTGGTTTGCTACTTTGCTTTCTCATGGAGTTAAAACGTTGAATGTTAAGTGTATTGTGTTCAAGTATATATGTCATTTATATTAGGTAAAGTCTTATGAGATTACAAGAGTCAAGTCTACAAAAGCTCGACAAGTTTACATACAGTTTCAAGTTTGACAACCTTGGTTGAATCTAGTGGTGGGGGGCAGGATTTATGCTTAGCCTAGACAAAATGCCTCATTTTCTCTATCTCAGGGGGGCATAAAATATTTATTATAAGAAATATAAAGGAAGATTATAATTGAATGAAATGGTCAAATGAGCATATCCTACTTTCATTTTGCAGATGAGACAGTTCACACCAAAAAATTAAAACGTAAAAAATAATGATTCTGGACAATAATTGACTAGTGATCCTGACCATAATCATGAAAATAACTAGAGACCCAGGAAAACAAAGCTTAAGACAAAGTTATTTACCATCCATTTGATTCATCCTGACTAATTCACGTAAATGCTGGTGAATTGAATTAATTGATAATTACCTTTCTTTATAGTTTGTCTCCCTCTGAAGGACACAATTACAGCGGATACAATGACTACAGACCTCACTGGCTTCAGAATCAGCAATACTTGTATTGAAATATGTCACTATAAAATCATCAATCTCTTGGGTAGAGTAACTATGCGCAGAAAATTCAGTAAAATCATCAAGGTCCAAGTCTTGCTTTAAATTTGCAGAAATATGTCCCTGACTTATCTTCTCTTGTGTTTGATCAGAAGGATCGCCATCTAAATTCTCTTCTAGTATTGAAATAATTCTCTTCTTCGCTTTTTTTCTGATTTTTCTTTTCTCCAACAAACCACTGTCTTGACTGGCATGCTGCTTAGAAGTTTGATCAAAGGAGGAACTAGATGAACAAATTCCATTTTCTCTATCAAGAAGATTTCCTTGTCTTGGGTTGCAAAACTTTTCCTTAAGCTGACTTTGAGATAAATGACTGCCAACACCATTCACATAAGTTTTACATTGGAAATTATCAACTTCTGGAACCGATGGCTCAAATTCACTGCAATCAACTTCACTACAGCTTGTGTTACTATCAGAAGATGCTACTGAATAGGAATCTGCCGAAAGCTGCAAAATTTCTTCCACCAGGTGTTGTCGGCGATGAAGAAGGTCTTCTTGAAAATGAGGAGGAGATGGGGGGCAAGCAGATGATGACTGAGACTCGGATACATCATGAATAGTAGTCAATGGTGACATGTTGACATTTTCAGTCATTGTTTGTGCCCCTTCAGTGGTAAGGGTGTCAGCATGAGAACTTCTAGTTTGTGAAAGAGAACTAATAATTCCCTCAAGTGAGGATTTAAGGTGCTCCATATCCACTCCTCCCGAGTCAAGAAGTAAGGCCCCGCTGGCATTACCAAGCAAACCTCTATAGTCAAAGAGTTGTTGCCTATGAAAACTACTAGCACATGTATCTACAAAAGAACTATCAGATTCTAAAATAGTCATGCTACTGTCATCCCCTGAGGCTAGAACAGAGTCTGAAGCGTATCTTGAGACTTCACCAGACTGCTCGTGATTTGTCTTGTTTCTGATGTAAAATCCCTTCTGATGATGCAGTGTAGTGCTGCCTTCTTTCATAGTTTGTACTGATATGTCAGAAGCAATATCCATCCAGTCTCTAAAATCCCTCAACCAATGAATAGAACGCTCTTTCTTCATATGTTCAATTCTATTTATCAAATCTACTATTTCAGCAGAATTGTCAGATAAATCAGGATCCTCTCTGTTTTGAATTTGAATATCATTTGCACAAGAGACAGAGTCTTCGTCAGAACATATGCTAGTGGTCTCTTCTTCATTTCTGATACTGACAAGACGACAGGCCTTTCTCTGCTTGAGAAAACAAGAATAATATGATGTTAGTATCTAATGCTGATCAAAATGAAAAGTATAAGATTTTTCACAATATTATAGGGACATGTACAGATGGAATTGATTCTCAAATTTAATTTTCAAGATATGAGAATAATTAGCAACAAATTCAAGTTGCAAAATAAATAAATATTTTTCGGTGTATACAAATATATATGCAGTTTCACTAATTACATACCCTTCTGATATTGCCACCTTCAACTACAGCCTCATCCTTTGCAGGTACATAAATCCCAAAACTGGCAGGTTGCTTATGCATACTGGCAATAATTATCTGTCTCTTCCAAAAATCACTAGTGTTAATTTCTTTCTCATCTAACTTCAGCTGCTTTACACAAAAGACCAGACGACAGTTTAGAAAGAAGAGAGTAAAAGATCCAAAAAAATAACAAAGGTGAGGATTTACACAGAAAATGCTACAAAGTTCAGAAATTAAATAATCTCTGAAAGTGACATTGAGGTACAATAAAATAAAAAATATGGCACACAACACTGACAAGCACACATATGGACAAACAAATAGACAAAGATGGAGTCTGATAGTTAGATCAGCAGGGTAAAGAAGTAAACAACACGACCTACCCTTTCTGGGAAAGAAAAAAAGCTGAATACATGTGCTCTATACCATCGAGCACAACACAAAGGATTTCCTTCCAACCACAAGCTTTGAAGATATGGAAGGCCTGCAACGAACTCTAGCTCTGAAAAATTGGAAACAATATTGTAGGAAATATCAAGTCCTTCAAGCGACTTCAAATTCTCAATCCCACGCAAAGTAGTTAGAGCATTGTTCCTCAAAACTAGTTTAACAATTTGACAGGAAACCTGCACGGTCCAACAAAATTGTATATAGGTCTCCAGAGAAAATCCCTAAATGAAGGCATACAACTAAAACAGAAAGATATTAATAACTTTTCTACGAACAATTTGCTCTCATTTCATTTAAGGATAGTGTCATTCAATATTTAATCCATATTCCATGAACCAAACAGATCTGCAAGCAAGTAAAGAGGACTAGCTGTTCTTTACAAGTAGTTCACAAAAGTACTGAAATCATTTAGATTTTCACTGTGAAGAGTGTATGAGAGCACAAACAGAAACACGCTCAAAACAAATATAGCACGCCAGTTAATTATGGGAAGTTGGGAGCATGAACTATTTTTAGGGATCCACACTGGCAGTGGCAAGTATGTGGCATTTAAGTGTCTACACACATGTTTCTGCATGGTCTGATCAACGTGAAAATGACACATCCAACATACATGATGGCACTCATGTATTAGCCATGTTCTAGGCCAGCAACCTTGGGGGTGAGGGGAAAGGTTGGAAAATTTCCTTAATTATGGTTATCCGTAGTCCATCTTAGATGTTGCATCTTAGAGATATGATTTAAAAAAACATTATAAAGCTTAGACAGTAAGGTTGCTTTAGGCCCTAAAACTAATTTCTAAGAGAAGATATCCACATTATCAATACTCAAAGTTAGGGCACACTAGTGCTTGGAACATCCAGAATAACCCTTAAATACTGAAAATAGAAATTTTTCAAGCAAACTTGAATAACACACAATTTCAGTAATTTTCCACTCTAGATTGCTCATTGCAAGATCAAAAGGAGCGTAATACTTCCATTTTTCAATCACACAATAAGTGCATGAGTCAGCATGAATTTTGAAAATCTAACCAAATCAACTCCATTTGGGATCTCCTCACTTGAAACCCAAGTTCTCTATTTGGGGCAAAGACATTCCCCTCCCTTAACCTAATAATTGATATCCTTTTAACACCTTACCAAAAAGAAAACCATATCCAAGGGGACTAATACTTTCAATCTAGGTAGCTGAAGAAAAACCATATCACAGCCAAGAAAGGAAGAATAAATTATTGATATTCATGTTCACAGTGTTGAAAATCTCATACTACAATACTCTGTTAAATGTTGACAGCAGAGAGGCAAATTCAAGCCACTAGAATAACAAAAATAGAATTGTTTATCCCGATCGCTTTATTCACAACAATTTCATGAATGGCCCCTTTACCTTTTCAAACGAAAACATCTACAATTGGTAGAACGGAAATTGAAAGATGACTTCAGATTGAGGAAAATAACCCAACAAAAGAAACTCCAGTTTCCCAACAACACCGATACAATGCAGTCAACTAAATCGAAAACTATAATTTTCCAACATGCAATAAGCAGCAAAAAATAATTTCATTCGAGAAAAACTAGGTCCAGTACATACTCTGGATGCAATTGCAAAAGACCAGATAACGAAAAAACAAATATTCTAACCATGTACCTGGGTGAAGGGTGCAAATGTTCTCAAGTGATTGAAACCAAGGTCCAGATGCTTCAATTTGGTACACTTCTGCAAATTATCCACCTTTGCAAACTTGTTCCTGCTAAGGTCAAGAGTTTCAACCGCAGGAAGAAGCTGCAGAGACTCGTCCATGAGAACCAAACCATTACACGCACATGACACAAACGACAAGCGGTTCCACAGAGGAGAATTCTTCACCTCCTTTAACCTGCTCGCAAACACATGCCGCAGAGCATCCTGAAAACACACACGGACCAATTTCCAACACTCACTGAATAGAGAAGAAAGAAAGCTACTAAAAAAATGACGAGGACTCCAGAGATAGACTCACAGTAGAGTTATGACAAACGATCTTCTCGAGCGTGTGCCTGAGCTCAAGAAGGCCTTTGGCAGCGGAAGTAGACAAGTCACAACCCCTGAGCTCCAGAACCTTCAACCGCCCAAACGGCAAGAACGACAAGGGAGTGGGATCCCTGATGGGATGAGGCAGCACCGAAACGATTTTGAGCGAGGTGAGGAGGCGCAGGATCCGCCGGAGCTGCTCCAGGGCGCGGTGGTCTCCGAGGTCCGACACGTACGCTCTCAGGTAGTCCACCGGAGCGCCGGCGAGGAGGCTCTCGAGCTCGTGCAGCGCCTCCAACCTCGATTGCACGTAGTGCAGACCCGCCGGATTCAGCTTCAACACCGTGGTTCCATCGATGAGAAGACCCGCGTTCTCCTCCACGAACTGCACCAACTTCACAAGGTACCGATCTCCGGTCACAATCGTCATCCTCCACCGATGCCTTCGCCGCACACGAATTTCACACACGAATTAGGGTTTTTAGAGCGAAGCCAGCAACGTTCGCCGACTCCATGGAAAACCAAAACAAACAAAATCGAAAAGAAGAAACAGAGAGATTCGCAGAACAAGTAAATGAAGAAGAATATTTGGAAGGAAAATTATGAATACGGTTATGGAAATTCAGAGGATAGACAAAGAGAAAGGTGGTTTGGGATTGGAAGGAATGAGCGAAAGGAAAACGGCCATGAGTACGGATGAAACGTTATAGAGAGAGAGAAGGTGACGTTTTCAATTTTTTATTTTATTTTATTTTATTTTTTTCAATGTAGTGTAATCATTTCGTGTTTAGTGATAGGAAGAAGGGCAATTACTCGAGGTGAGTGACTTGTAATGATTGGGTTTGGTGTTTGAATATGGAGAATTTCTCAAAATGACACGTGGCGTGCATCTAGATGAATGAAGAGAACCCAATGCTTCTCCTGTTTTCTATCATTAATTTATTGCTTTTTTCTCTTATTAATCAAGTTTCTTATTTTACTCAACCATCAACTTATAACCTCAACATACCAAATCTTATACATAAATATGTGAGCTATTTATAGATAAGATTTTAAAAATAGATAATAGC
>Ga0123341_1000905_pt1 | contig 20716 bp, 10 predicted proteins | sample Turbeapinknodule_FD_89959 | JGI IMG/M metagenome (GOLD analysis project Ga0123341, IMG submission 89959) | Root nodule microbial communities of legume samples collected from Mexico - Turtle bean Mexico pink nodule | ecosystem: Host-associated > Plants > Roots > Nodule | place: Mexico: Nepantla...
AAATTTAATTAATAATTTTTTTAAAAATATCATTTCAAGAACAATCCAACCATACAACTTTTAAACCGTTTAAAAAGATCAATCCAAACTAAAATTTGTTCAAACATTATATTTTTCAATCATTTCGATACAATCTCAATTATTCAAACTCATATAAACTATTAATCAAATTAAGTTTAACTAACTTTATGCCCTAACATGCATACAATTACTATATTAACTTATTATCTAAATCAATTATCCAAGGTTTTATAAAAAAAAATAGAGATAGCTTCTCTTACCTGAAATTCCTTATTCTAATGAAAATTTTATCTCAAACAGTTAAACCACTCCAAAATCTAGGAATATAGATCAAGTTATCCAATCATTACTAAATTTTAGTATAAGCTTAATCAAGTTGAGAGAAACATTTTTCTCAATCCATTAAGATTGATGAGTAAATCATATAGAAAAATAGAGAATAAGAGATCTTTAAAGTATAATATGCAGTATAACAAGAAAAGAAAAGACAGAGAGAGAGACACACAAGATTTATATTGTTTCACTCTATCACAATAGCTACAACTACTTGCATAATCACTCTGATTAGACCAATCTAATATATTTTTAAGTTTTACAAGAATCCTTTAAGAAAACAAGAAAATACCATACACATAATAAGATCTTGAACCCTACAAGATCTTCTATCACCATTTGTGAAACCCTATTACAATAAACACTAATGGCAACGCTATTCAAGTTAAATACAATAGAGAAATTATAGAAAATAAATAAGATCACATAGACGAAGATACAACACAACATATAAGAAAATATATAAAACTAATCACCACCATAGCAGATTTGTTTACCCTTTTTTTTGCTAGAATGTTTATCCTTCTAGGAGTTCCTCTTGTTTTTCCACATCTTTTTAAATGTTTGTGTGTTGAATGTGAGATCCTCTACATCTGGTTATGATTTGTCTTATGTGTTTCAAACAACTTCAAGGGCTTTCGAAATCTCAATTTTTTTCTTCTTTTGGAAGGTCTTTAAAGTCGGATTTTTGCTTTTCACTTCATAATAATCTTCCTGTAAAACTTGTTCATAGAGAATGAGATTACCTACCAACTCTTTTAGAAGCATGGCTTCGAGATCCTTGGATGCTTTGAACTCCTTGACTTGAAATATCCATTCCAAAGGGAGGGTTATGATAATTTTGTCATTAAAATCATATTGACTCATGACAATCCCAAAGTTTCTAAAGCTATTCAGAAAAATCTAAAGGTGTGCTATCATAGATTGAATGGATTCGCCTTCTTCCATTTTGAATGTTTTGTGTTGTGTCCACATCATAGTGAATTTGTTTCTTCTTACTTCCTTGGAACCTTCATGCAATAATGCAAGTGTTTCCCACATGTCTTTTGCACTTAACATAGTGTGAATTGTTGATACTTAATCTTCACGCAAAGCATATAAGATGGTATGTTTATCTTTGGCATTTAACTGATATAATGCCTTATGTTCTTCGTTCTCGAAATCATGATAGGTGAGATTACCAGAGGAGTCAATCGGGGAGGAAATACCTTTCTTTATGATTTTCAATAGTTTCATATCATTGTATTCCAGTAATGATTTTATCACCAATTTTTACTAATCATATTTCTCTCCCTTAAATAAGGATGGCATGTTGATTGCTTGTCCTCAAATTCCATGAGTTCACCTAGGATCGTTTCCTCAAGTTCTATAAAGAACTAACCCCTAAAATTAACTTTGATACCAACTAAAGGTGCAATTTGTTCCAGAAGAATGGGGTTAATGGAGCTTAAACTCTAATCGCAAACCTGAAAAACAAACAAAGAGTGATGTAGTTCTATGTTGAATCCATGTAACTCTTTGTATTTTTTGTTTATTGTGGTTTGATGGAGGAATTTTGTGGGTTAAATGGATGAATAAATCTGAATGGAAAACATGATAATGTTTTGTGAATATAGAGACTTAGAAGAGGTGAGGCCAACTTCTAAGTAATTATAAGCTAAACACAAAACTAGTGCTAACATAGAATGAGAAAAGAAGACAAGATGTGCACAAATTTGGACAATATTTCTTTAATCAATTCTAAGCTAATTTACAATAGGGCTAGCACTTGTATGTATGGTGCTAAAGGAAGCAAAGGTGCAAGTTTTAACCCTAAAAAATATCCACTCCCATGGTGACAATTGACTTCCTCTCATTGGAGCAAATCCTCTCAAATTAGAGGTTGACAAGTGTCCTTCTCTAATTGGAGAGAATCCTCTCTATTCCCATGAAGACAAGTGGTGTTTTGGAATTTGTGGGAATCCTCTCCATTGAGGGGATAATATGTGGACCTTAATGTCTTCCTTGCCGATCCATCATTTCTATTTGCACTCTAGTAATTTATTTGTGCACCCTAGATGGTCTAGAGTTGTATTGGGTCCAAGGAGGTCCAATTGTAACTCTAATTAGACTTTTTTTTATTAACACCTTACTATGTTTGGCCCAATACATGACCCAAGTACAAGCCCAAATAAGGTCCAAAATAAAGCTTACACTACTTTGTACAATTTTTACAAGACCAGAGAAAATGTAGTCGCTAGATGGTCCTCCATCATACCCTCCCTCTTGAGAAGGATTTGTCCTCAGATCTACATTGTTGGCTCTAAACAACAACCTTATTATTTCCTGAATTTTATATTTTCCCTCCATGATCAAACATCAATCTACAATAGACATTAAACAAACATGATATAAGTGTATTTATTAAAAAGAAAAAGAAAACAAAACAGAAATAAGACCTTTTATTCTAACAAAGTTTTAGAAAGAAGAAATTGGGCCTTTTTCAAAAATATTTGTGTTCACTTTGTGTTATTCGTTACCCAAGTTACGCAACAACATCACAAAGTGTTATTTTTTTAGATTTTTGTGTAGAAGAATAAGCATTATATAATTGAAAAAGAGAAGTTCAAAGTATTGCAAATCCTCTTTAAGGATTTTTTTTTATCTCAATTGTGCTTATACGGGGTATCATAAGAGACTCTTATTCTTCTTTTCTGAACTCTTCTTCTTGTTTTTCAACCACATCTTTAGTTGGATTTTCTAAGGAAGAAAATTTTATATCTATATCTAGTTAAGCTCAAGACATACTTTTTTGTACTTTCCTTTGTTATTCTTTTTTTCCTATCTTCCTCATGTGACCTTTCGTACCTAGATTTGGAGGAGTAATCCTCCCTCTTAAACTCTCTCTTGCAATAGGATGTGTTAGGATCATCTTTCCTAGGGATAGTCCAACTCTTAAGTTGTTGTTCTACCCTAACACATAGTTGAACTAAGTTATCCAGTTTTTTAAAGTAATTAAAAGGAAAAAGTTTGACATTATCCTAGGTTCAAGGTTTAGGCCACTCTTAAATCTAGCAATGGTAACCTCAGCCTTTTCCTTGACACGAGCCCTCAACATAAGTAATTCAATTTTCTGCCTATATTCCTCTATAGTTAGATCTCCATGTCGAAGTTTTTTGGAGTTGATACATTAACTCCCTTTCATAGTAAGAAGGAACATGGCGTCTCCTAAGGGTATTCTTCAACTCATTCCAGTGTCAAATGTTAACATAAGGGTCTTTCTGTAAAGAAGTCCACCAATACATGGCTTGTCCGTGAAAGCTCAGTGTAGTTAGGGATACTTTTCTACCTTCTTCTACATGGTTGCTATTAAAATTTGTTTTCCACCTTCATCTCCCAATCTAAAAATTTAACAATGTCAAATCTTCCATAAAAGGGAGAAAGGTCACCCTTTGTTCTCACAAAAATTAATCTACTCTTCTTCCCTATTACTCCCTTGTACACTAGATGCAAGACTATGATCACTCATTCTGGATTAAAAATAAAATAGTTTTAGAAAAAAATTAATTAAAAAATTAGTGATAAAAGTTTTTACAAATAAGTTTTGAGGTTTGGAAGTTTCTATCAAGGTCAAAGAGTCAACTTCTCTTAGATTTCACTCCTAGGAAAGAGTGATGAGTCAATTAGACCACTTAAGTATCATTCTTTCCTAGTCGGAGATTCCTCAAATAGGCTTAACCAATTTTTTCTCAAAAGAAACTTCAAAAACAATTTTTCTATTAAATATGGTGTGTGCAAGACTTCCTAATAACCAAAACAAGGTTATCAAAAAAAAGAGAGAGAATTTTCCTAAGTATCACGGAGACTTAAAATAAAACAACACAGGAAATTAAGCAAAAAGGAAATAAAGAAAAACCAAGAAACATATGAGAAAAATAAACTAGGTGTGTCCTATGTGAAAGTGTAAGTGACACTTTAAGCCCCTTAACACACTTTCACTATCTAATGTGCGGATTAACTATTACAATGTTCTTAATGAGATTTATTTTGAGATCATTTTCTCAAACAACAAAAGAAATAAAGAAATTAAAAACAAAATGAACTCAAAGGTTCCGTGATAAAAGGCCACAAATACAAGAATTTCTTTTTCCATGATACTTCTTCACTTTGTCAAGTCTTGTTTCTTTCAAAGTTGTGTTGATTCTTCACTTTAGCTCTCTCAAAGTAAGACCTTGATTTATGGCTTATTCGTGAAACATCAAATAGGAATTTTAGCTTCACAACTTCCAAGTCCAAACCTCACACAAGAAGAATTTCACTTAAAGAGACCAACAAGTAAAATCAAGAAAAGCTCAATTAAAAAAATGCTAAACTCAAATTTAAATTAATATGACAACAACAATGAGTGTTTTTAAGACACAAATCAACAAATAAAGATGGAAAAATAATGAGCACACAAATTGGAAACCTAGGAATGGCACTAGAATAGATTTCAAAACAAACAAACAAAATCACTAAGACCGTAAGAGTAATTCAAGAAATTATTTAAATTTTTCTAGATTTAATTCTTCTCCTAAATTTGTACCATAGATTGCTAACACAATAGGTAATTTTCTCAAAAAATTCAACTCAAAATATGCAATGAATTAATTCCAATAAAATCCAGACCGAGATCAAATTTCACATTTCCTTCTATTTTTTCTTCAGTACTAACATCCTGGATTTTATGATTTATCATTTTTCACTACTGCGAATTTGGATGTGCCTTTTAAACTAGAGATAAACATACTGAACTTCTCACATAAAAAGTTTTACACCATTTGAACATGTATATAGCTTGCAATCATTTTGTTTAGCTAGTACCATAAAACAACAAACAGAAAGAAACCTATTAAATTGAAAGAAGATTATGATAACTCAAGAGATAATGAAAATCTAACACTAAAAAACTTGTTAATGGTCTAATAACAAGCTAAGAGACTAAAATTCATAAATGAAAAATCATGCTAAGATCCAAAACAAATCAAATTACACAATACTTTGTGGTAGACTCACAAAATCAAGAAACTAAAATGAAACACAGTACTACTAGAAGTTTATGACATATATGGAATGAACATGACTTGGACAACATGGATTAAATTTAAAACTCAAATTAAAATATGCAAAACATATATTGAACCAAATAAAAATGAAATAAGTCTCAACAAAAATAAAAGCACACATAGTAGCATAAGTATGAAACCTAAAACACATGTTTTGATGATTCAAGATAGAATGGATGGTTTGAACCAATTAGAAGCACAATGAACACAATGTATTTCGTGAAATGACCCAAAACAGATTCAAGACATGTAAAGAAATGAAAACACCACAAAAGAATTAAGAAGAAAACAAAGGTGAAGAACACTTAGCTTGAACCAAAACCTTGCTCTAGATACCAAATGATGTAGCCCTATGTTGAATCCATGTTGCTCTTTATATTTTGTTGTTTATTGCAGTTTGATGGAGGCATTTTGTGGGTTAAATGGATGAATAAATATGAATGAAAAACATGATAATGGTTGGTGAATATAGAGACTTAGAAGAGGTGAGGCCAACTTCTAAGTAATTCTAAGCTAAACACAAAACTAGTGTTAACATAGAGTGAGAAAAGAAGACAAGATGTGCACAAATTTGGACAGTATTTTTTGAATCAATTCTAATCTAATTTACAAGAGGACTAACACTTGTATGTATAGTGCTAAGGGTAGCAAAGGTGCAAGTTTTAACCCTAAAAACTATCCACTCCCATGGTGAATATTGACTTCCTCTCATTGGAGCAAATCCTCTTAAATTAGAGGTTGGAAAGTGTCATTCTCTAATTAGAGAGAATCCTCTCCATTCCCATGAAGACAAGTGTTTTTTTGGAATTGGTTGGAATCCTCTCCATTAAGGGGATGACATGTGACTTTCATGCCTTCCTTACCAGTCCATGCTTTCTATTTGCACTCTAGTAAATTTTTTTGTGCACCCTAAATGGTCTAGAGTTGCATTGGGTCCAAGGAGGCCAATTGTAACTCTAGTTAGACTCTTTTTTTCTCTATTTACACCCTACTCTAATTGGCCCAATAGGTCCATGAAAATAAGCTCAATACATGAAGTACAAGCCCAAATAAGGCCCAAAATAAAGTCTACATTACTTTGTACAATGTTTACAAGACCAAAGAAAATGTAATGGCTAGATGATCTTGCATCATAGAGTCCATCAAATAGTAGAGAGAGAGAGAGAGAGAGAGAGAGAGAGAGAAATGGACATCAAATTTATACTAGTTCACTTTTCAGTAAGGGTTATGTCCATGCTCTTTAGGCAACCTACTTAAGAGCCTTTCACTAAGTATTATCCACCACTCCAGGTAAACCAATATGCTACACCTTTGCATGTTCACACAGTATTCTAAAATTCTTTAGGTTCTCCAAGTATATTAACCTCTCCAACTATACCAATTATTCCAACCTCTTTAGGCACAACAAGTATTCTAACCTCTTCAGGTACACAGTCCTAATCTCCCTTTAAGATCAAGGACCTCTCAATACAATGAACTCTCTTCTAGAGAGAACAATGAAGGATCGTGATAAATGTATAATCATAGTTGAATTCATAGATTTAAAAGGCGTGTAAAATAGAAAGAATGAGCCACGTATCATCAAGAAGTATGCCAAAATACTCCAACTAAAGTTGCACATGAAGAACGGGAAGAAAAGAGGGAAACCAATGAAGATTGTGTAGAAAAGTGCAAAAAACGAACATTTTCATCCTCTTCATCAAACAGTGAACAAGCTGAATCTAATGTTGAAATAGAGGAAGAATTAGGAATAGAAAATACCTTTTTCTCTATATTTTCCCTTCATAGATTGGCTTGTTCTCCTTACGTTTTACTGCGTCTTCTTTGGCTGAAGCCACACATAGTCATAGCTTCTTTCTAATACCTATCTTGAAGATGTACCTCATGTAATCTAGAGATTCCAAGAAGCTCATCCCATGCCAACTTATTTAGCTCTTGAACCTTTGTGATGGTTGTTGTCTTGGGCTCCTAAACCTCAATCATGTTGTCCAACAACTTTAGGTTTATTTCTTATTTGGAAAAGTTATTCCCCAAAACTTCAAGTATGTTCAGAAGGATGTGCATGCTCCCAAAACTATCATCGACAATTTCACCATCTTCATGGTGAAAGAATCATATTGATGTGTGAGGGGTGACAACTTTATTTAGTTGAACGTCTTCATTTCCCCGTAGTTGATTCTCAAGAAGTCCCATATCTCCTTGGTAGTCTTCAACATGTAAACTTTTTTATATTTATTTTTAGACAAAGAACGAATAACAGTGCATCTTTCTTTATTAGTTAACATAGTGTTAAACTTTTCTTCTTCTCAATCTTCTTATGGGGATGTGATCTTGATGTCTCCTCTAGTGATGATCTGCCACAATTGATCATGTGTGGACTTTACATACATTTTCATCTTGCAAGGAAATTCTTCGCAACGAAGGTTAGAGGTCTTGAGAGGGAAACTCCTTCTGCGATCAATTGCTCTACTCTTATTGTGGTTGTTGGATCTTTTCCTCTAAACATTGTGAGACATTCAACCTTTTAAAGACTGAATACCAACATTCAAAACAAGCAAAATACACAATAAAGAAGGGTTGAATTATGTATTTAAACTTTTTAAAATTTTCGCAATGTTTCACCGTCAAATGATAGTTTATATGAAAGACGATTTGTCAAACAATTTTTCTAAAAAATAATTTATAAAACTCTCCTTTTATTAATTCAAGACAATAATATGCAATTAACAGGAGATAAAAGGAAACAAAGATTTATGCTTGGAGTTTTATATTGGTTTATCTTATAGCAGAAACTATATTTAATTCACAATCAACTTATTGAGTTTCACTATGTAGACTATCAATACAAGTTACAACGCAAATATTATTTAGACATCAGTCACACCTGGCTAAAAACAACTCAAGTATTATTTGGATCTCAACCAATCCTAACTAATAACTCAAGTATTTTTTGTAGCAAACACTCCTGGAAAAGCAACCCATATTATTATTTTAAAGATCACAACTCTTAGTTAAGACAGAGTATTTTTTTTAACAACATTCATTCCTGGCTAAACAAACAGGGTTTGTAAAAAGGTTTGATCTAAAAGATCACATGGTTTGCTCACTAAAGAGAGGATAAGCATCTTTCGACATATACAAAGGATTAACACTCTTTTAGGTTGCTAAATAAACACATTATTACAAAGCTTTTATGCGCATAAAAAGGATTCAAGTTTAGCTTTCATCAACACTTCGCAATTCATTATCTTATATTTTCTTCTTGAAAGGAAAGCTTTATATAGAGCATAGAAGAAAATGTTGTTGCAAATCCTTTTTTGGCCATTGAGAGCTTCAAAATTCATATGACCATCTTCATGCGTAAAAGTAGAGATCATACACGGTAGATAGTTGGACCAGAGTTGACATATACTTGTGTTAGGAAGGATGTTGATGCAAAACAACTTTACCTCGTATCCCAAGAGATATGTTAACATGTGCTTTAGCGGATCCTCTTGGTAAACTAAATGTGGAAACATTTCTTGCAACATAGAATAAACTTGAAAAGTATTTTTGTTAAGTACAACGTTAAGCTTAAAACTCTGTGTTTATCATGTGATGAAGACATTGTTTATCTGACGAAGAAAAAATTACAAGGTATTATATCACCTATCAGATAAAACACTTGCATCTTACATGTTCGGCTATTTATAAAACACATCATCTTATAGGAGAAGTATGTTCATGGAGTTTATGCTTTGTTGTGAAAAATAATTAACCAAAAGTAGGGTTGTTAGAATTAACTCTAACACATATTTACTCTAAAGATTGTCAATCTTGTATTATTAAACAACTTTATTGTTGTATAATCAAAATTGACTTTATGTACTGATTTGAAGAAATCTAATGTACTCACTGTTAAACACAAGGGAAATTTAACGGAAAACCTAGAAAAATTTAACACCATTTAATTAATTCCCTTGGCTTGGATGATGTATCATTCAATTCATATTTTGTGTTAGTAGTTTCTTATCTTACTCTTAATCTATATATGTTCTAGTGTTGATGGAATCATTAATTCAAGTCTGATGGATTGAAAATTTATTACTAAATATTTCAATAGTGCATGTACTCTATCAAACAGTCTTTCTTGCTGAAGCAGGATGGAGGTTGCAGAAGAAGCTATAGGATGAGGAGAAGATATCTGAATGTCGTCCGAGGTGCATGAGGTAGGATATAGTTTTTCAAAATAAAGCTCAACAGTATTTTGGTCTTTCACTTGCAATTGGAGACATGAGATGCCAAATAAATAGAAAGCACAAGGGTAAAGAAACAAGTGTTAGTTAAGGTCTATTTTAAATCATAGACCTCTCCCTTTCCCTCTTACACAATTTAATATACTATTAGATTTAGATTAAAACTACTGCAGTACATAATAACTTTTTAAGTAATTTACACATTACTTTTGTTTTAAGCTGAAACAACTTAGAGGAAAAGAATGTGCAATACATAAATGCATCAAAAGGAAAACAGAGTCGAGGCACCCCCTTTCCTTTTTTTTACTGAGACAGTTCCGGGACTGAATGACATCACAAAATATTTACAAATACAGAAGCATGGAGAAACATAGAGGAAATGAAACTTAGATATTCCCTCTGATGTCACAGCCATATATTTACAGATACAAACAATATATAAACATTGTCTGAAATACAACAGAGTTGCTGATTTCAGCTACTTGAAGAAGGGCCGAAGTACATACAGATGGGGGGATCGATCCTCATAATAGAAAGGATTGCAGATGGAATTGTCCAAATTCCATCACCACATATCAATCCAGAAGCAACTGCTCCAGCATAGTCCTCTGCATCCTTTCTATTCAACTTCTCCCATATAAACAATATCACAGTTCCAACAAACATATCAACTGCAAAGTAAGCACCGATGTAGAAAGGAACTGCCATTGCCATTGGGATAGGTATGTACTGTGAGAATTTCTTAGGAGTCACATCCCTTACAAGATTGATAGCCAGGGCTGCCGCAAAAAAACCACCGCACATTTCAAGGCAGTACAATGGAAGCTCTGAGAATCCCTGAACACCGATAATGGCCATTTCCCTGAATATAACGGCATATGGTGCTTTGTAAGGGCCATCAGGTGAGCCAATATCAAAGGCAGTCCAGAACATCCAGAAAGTGAGAGGAGCGATCACACAACCCATCGCTGTTCCTATCAATTGACTCACAAACATGGACTTTGCTGATGAGAAGGTAAGGTAACCGGTTTTGAAATCTTGCATGAGATCAGCAGCAGTTGCGACTATAGACATCATAACGGCACATGATGCTACACCTGCTATTACACCACCATTTTGGCCGACTGCTGCCGCAATTATGAAAAGACCGATCTTTCCATAAGTGGATGCCAGGCTCCAGTCTGTGAGGCCAGTGCCGTAAGAGTTGCAAAAGGCAAGGGCAGGGGCAAGGATGTAAGAGCACAGAACCAAGTACCATTTCAGAGGAGGGAAAATCATTGGTATTGTTGCTATGGATATTGCAGCCAAGCCCACATATCCAGAGGCAGCGAACCAGGTGGGTATCCTGTCCTTCAAAAATACTTCATCCCTCATCTTTTCTTCTGATTGCTGTTCAGAACTCTCATCATCTGAGAACATGGATATGAAAATAATTAAATTTCATAGATTATATACACTTGCAGTCAGATCCTGACCAAACCAGGCTGGGCAAGAGATACAGATCTCAGTTATGGCCCATGGAGAGTCACGCTTAATGAGATTATACTACTAAATAATCAAATAACAGATCAATCTATAGAACACCGCTCCGTTTCCAAATAATCAGAAAACAGATAAAGTCATTTTCATATAAATTATTGTGATCACTAATCTTTTAACTATGGATGGAAAAAAATTTAGTAGAACTCGAGGTTAACACCAAATGTATACTCTTAATAGCACTAGCTTCAACTGATGACTCTGAGAAAAGATAATCAAATGATTTTCAAAAGTTAATTAACTACATTCATTTCCATTATTTTCCACAATGTAACCAGTTCTATATTATCCATAGCCAAGTTGTCAGACAGATCAAGACTAAATGGCAGCACGAAAGTAATTTATTGGAAAAGTATAAGATACTCATGCATGAAAAGTTGACTAAATTTACATGTCTTGCAAGGGAAATAACTAGGCAGATACCAACCTAACTTTATTAAAAGAAAAAGAAATCATACTTGTAATAAATTTATAGAAAATATTTTGTTGTGCTCACCATTAACCTCAGTCACAACAGGAAGGCTGGTCTGTTTGGAGCTTGCCCTCCACATCTCCCTAACAGTTATAATTATAATCTTCACCAGATTATAAACACCATCCCCTAAAATAAGGGCAATAGATATGAAGACCTGCAGAAAACATGGTAAGTAAGAAAAAAGCTGTACAACAGAATTATAACAGAATATGGCACTTTTTGAGGCATTAAATCTTGGAAAAAACCCAAATAAAATTCAGGTCATCTCAGTATGTTTCAAAGAAAATAAGACAACTATTTTAATATCAAGTCAAAACAAGTGCTATAGTTTACTGTACTCAGCAAGACGAAAGTAAAATTTAAAATTTCAGCGTTGATAATGATCAATATTCTTTATTATGCCATGTTACGTTATCGACTATTCTCTTTTGGAACTTGAAATTTAAGATATAAAGAAGGTAAATATCATGGATTACAATTGTATTTTTAACTAATAAATAGTAGGTTGCTCATGCTTGGCACTCAAGTTATGAGTAATCAAGTTTTTCAAATGTCAATTTCAAATCTACACTTGCAAACATTAAGGCACTGTTTCCTTTATTAATCTCAGCACAGAGCTTCAGGAAGAAATCACAAGTAATGTTTGCGTAAAGATTCCTTAGAGATGCTGCAAGTATATTTTCTTAGCCATACCTTGTATCCATAAAGACCTTTGAAGTCATTGCTACCAAGGTCAGCTGGATACCAGTCCCCAGCATGCTCAGAGATGAAAGGCCACAGGAAGCCCCATGAGATAATAGCTCCAAGGAGAACTGAACAATTTACTAGGTGAGGACAGATAAGACCACATCCAACATAGGTTGGACTGAAGTCGAAGTAGAATCTGCATGAAAAGGATGCCATGTTAGTATCTGAACAGTTAATTGTATCCTGAGAACCCTACACATTCATTCTGCAGCACAGCAGTTAACAATAAAGCATTAATTAATCAACTTATTTGATAACTAATAAAAATATTTGACAAGCAGTTATTAATGAAAATACTTGCTTCAAGCAGCATGGCACCACGAGGGGCAGCTAAAAAATACAAACAACCACAAAGTAAAACCTGAAGCAACTACTTAATTGGGCTATTCTGGGAAGTTGTTGCCTCTTATGCTACCATCAGCTGTTTAATAACACAATCAGTAAAGGTGCCAGTCTTGTTGTTTAATTGTATTATTTCAATAAACAGATGCTACCATTCACATTACGCACATCAGTCATTTAAAATTTGTGTTCTCTGATACATTGAACCAGAGGCAGAATAACAAAACTCTAACCGGTTCTGGAAAAGAAAAACAAAATGACAGAGGCCACAGCCAATCAATCACAAGAAAAACACAACAAGAACACTACAAACTAAAGGCTAAATTGAAAACCTAGAACACAATTTTATACTTCATTTCTTTTTATCATTCCATGTATTAATACAGACTAAGAATGCAATTATCCTTGGTTATATAAAAAGTACTGTTTACTTCTTATCCTAAACCACTTTCTCTTAAGTGTTTGTGTGCATTAGTGGAACTTTGGATCAGCCACTCTTCCTTAGTCTATCAGTACCGCTTGCAATTATTCTCAGGAATTCATGTAGTCCCAGAATTTCAACTCACATGTTAGTAGTGGGATAGTTATGGGTTGAGTTCATCAGAAATAACTAGTTAAAGTTTGTGACATTACCCCATTAGTTTCTTAAGAATGTATTGGAATTCCTAATCATAATTCAGTTTTGGAATCTTGCTAGTACAGGGAAAAATTAATCATGAGAGGACGTATCTTTTGTTATTTATCAAGTTCATTAAGTTCTGATTATTAATAACAAGTAAAAAGCCTAGCACTAACTCATGGACTTGTATTGAATCCAAAAAGTTTCTGCCTGTAGGGTGGATACCTTAAGGCGCAAGTGAAATCATAGAAATGATACCATCACAAAATATATACCAAAGTAGATTTATAGTTTAATACAGGCCTTTTCAAAAAGAAATTACTCATTTCAATATCTTCTCTTAATAGCAACGTACAGCCTGACCCACATACAAAGTTACTCTTGGACTGTTATTGCCTAGTCATTATCTCTCATCAGATCAAACAGAGTATACAATGTTGATAGCTAGAAAACAGATGCACCATAATTTAATGAGTAGGAAATTAATTCTGTGAAGTGAAGACAAAACTAAAATCTCGAGCCCTTACGTGTTCCTAAATAGTGTCAAACCAAAGCTAGGGAAGTTGTCAAATCCACATGAATCCCCAATACCACTGAAGAACCACTTAAAGCAACTCCAGACAAAACTTATGCTTAAATACTTCCCAAGCTGCCGAACTTGATTCCTGTGCAATTCTCATAGACAATAAATTAATAATATAGAAAGCAAAGAAAATAGAAACAAAATAATAATAGGTTAAAAGATGGGTTAAAAGGTTTCAGCAATGCTTAGATTAATAAGCGAAAATATACAGAAATAATGTGTGTGGCCTCTATCAGAGTGTAAGAAATAAAAATCTTCTGAGTGGTCAAATTAACATAATTTGTAACGTATACCCTGCAAGTTCTGCTCCAGTTTTTGTATGGAAACTGTTAATAAGCATTGCTGTCGCTGTCCCACTGGGATATGTAAGTTTATAATCCAAGACCATAACCTGAAATTCCATTCACCGATCACGATACATTGGCAAAGGAAATGATACATCACAAGTAAAAAGAGGTTACAGCTATAGAAAGAATAGAAAGGCCATAACCAAAATTTTCACTCCTTCCAGTTCCACTCGTACTATATTCACTTTCTCATTATAGATGTACTACTAAATAGACGCCATTTGATTTTGTAAGAAAAGAACAATTTCAAAAGTCCAAGGCTTAAAATTAAATAGTTCCTCTTTAAATAAAATTTTCTATTTAGGTGTTTTAACAACAGCCATCTTTATATATCTATAAAAACTTAAAACCTCTCTCAACAGAGAAATTATTCACATTTTTGCCCCCGAATAAATAAATAATTCATATAATTTGCACCACATATATGATTCCTCCAAAATTTGTGTTTTCAACCAAAGAAACAAAATGAAAGGGGGATGATGGAAGCATTACTTTTAGTATATGTGAAAACAATACAGTTTCTAAAATGCTTTTGTATACTTTTGTACTATAGAATGCCAAATATTCAGCAATAAAACCAGAAATATGGAAGGTCACGAAGAAAGGTACACTCATTATATCATTAGTTCAAAAAACCTGCACAACAATTGGTATAATGACTAGCAGCTCAAAGTTTGACCACATTTAATAATTCGACTTTCCAGAGTACAAGAGACAAAAAACATCTTCCTGCTTGTGTTATCCTATCTCTGTTCTTAAAGTATAATTTCCATAAGATGAAAAAGAAAAGGAACAAAGAAAGAAATAGAGTTCAAGCAAATCTAACACGATAACAACAAACCAAATAGATTTACCTTCCGAAGTGGCACAAGGCTAAAAAGTCCAAGGAAACTGACAACAAACATGAAACCCATCATCCAACCCAATGCTGGGTTTTTAACATCTTCAGCTCTATTACCAGGGTAATCAGGGCCTATTAGTTCATATGTTCTTTGATCCATGGCAATCAAGGATGAACCAAACCCCCCTGTTACCAACATCAGAGTGCACGTAAGAGAAATTTATGGGGGGGAAATCTCACCAGTGTAAGAAGCAACTATCATGACTGCCAGATTGCTTAACTAGAGTTGAGAAGCAATCGCGTGTAACAAACTATGTTTTACCTTGTACAATTAAGAAAATCAACGCATTTTAACATTCCCTCCTTAATTTTTTTTTCCTATTGGTGAGAAAGATTTTATCAATGTTATAAAGCTTTTCAACAGATTTCCTTCATAAGGCAATAAAACCTTGCTAGTTTATTATTATTCTTTTTGGTATGCAATACTTGTATATTCTATGTGAGTTAATCGTGCTCGATCTTGAAATTACCACAATGGGTGATAAAACTCTTCCTGTGGACTTATCGCAACTACTGCGAACCCAAATGTCAAACTCAAGACTACTAGTTAAACTCAAAATATCCTGCTAATTTATTATTATTCCAAGAAAAATACGACAAGAATTAGAAACATACATAACATATTTTCTAAATATAGAAAGAAGTTAAGTTCCTACTCCATTATCAATTAACCTTATCTCTTTCACAAAATTCACATAACCTCTAAGAACCTTCATAATACCAACCCCAAGCTGAAACGTATATTTCAAGCAAAGCGCCAAGATTTTGCCAAAGAGTTGTGCAATTCTAAAGTGAATTCAACAGCAACAAACATCAGAAACATTCTTATCAAGGATTTAAACTGCAGTTGAGTCGTAGTTTTGTGGCAAACCTTGACCTTGTCCCAGACCAATTTTTAAGCCAGGGCAAGAAAATTGAGTGAATGTTAAGATTAAAATTAGGAGAACTCGAAAGTACTTGTACTATAAAACTAATAACTGTTTCCTTCTTCATCATGTGCATTGACATTAGTTAGTGAACAAGAAATCACAAAACTTTAATCAAAACATAGTCTTCAACCAAAACAAACAAGTAAGAGGTAAAGAGAGAGAGATACCACTAAAGGCAAGGCCATAGCAAGCAACCACACAAGTCTGAATAACAGTGTTCTCTTGTCTGGTGAAGGGTTTCGCGAAAAACCCCATCTTGGTCAAGAAACCAGTCCAGGTCCTGACAAAGAAGAACCCCAACAAACCAGCAGCGACGTTGAGGGAAGGGATGATTCCAACTGTGAGGTTGAGCTTGTGGGTGATGATACAGAACAAGGTCCCCAACACAGCACTCACCACCAACCCTCTTATTGTTATTTGCTCCTTCCATTCTGGAACCTCCTCACGCAAATACTCCTCCTTCTCCGCGTTCCCGTGAGGATCCACGAGCAGGGGCTCCGAAATATCCATTGATGAGGTCTCTGTGCCCATCGTGCCGGAGAGGAACAAAGAGAGATTCGGGGGTTAGGAGTGGAATCAAAATAACCAGAAAACCAAATATGATATCAGTTGTTGTGGTTTGGGATGAGAGCAATGATTGGGTTAGGTTATGGGACTGAAAACGTATCTGGATATTGATTTTGACAGGGTTTGATTTTTGTGAGCATCTATGGAATCAGAACAACTTTGCTTCTGTTATTGTTTATGGGCAAGTGACAGCGGAACACGCAACTTGATCGGGTTAATCTCGGGACTCTAACCTAACCTAACAACCTGTCATCACGTTGCTTGGATTTTTTTAGTTTAACCAAGTTGACTACCATAAAACTAAATTTATTTCACTTTTTAATTCCTATTTTAGGATAATTTTGGTTTTCATCTCTTAAATTTAACTTTTATTTTATTTATTAAAATTTAAAAAAAAAAAACTGTTTTGAAATATTATATTTAAGAAATTAAAATGAGATTTACCTTCACCTTTAACATTTCACCTTAATATTATAATGTTTAAAATGCTTTGGATGTTGTGAATTTTAACATAAAATCGTTGAAATAAATGATAAACTAAAATGTAACAAACAACCACCCTAAACAAAAATAAGAATTAAGAAAGAAAAGAAAGACATAAAAAAAAACTTTGTGATTTAATTTGAGTATTATTCTATACCTAATTTATTCTAAACAAATTTCTCTCCTTTTTAGATGTTAAGGAGAAAACCTAAAATATTATAATTTTAATTGTTTCTCTCTGACTCTCACACTAAAACCATATGTTCAACCAATGTTAAGTTTACATGTATTTTTAAAACTTCACCTTAATGTCTCATTTTTAATATCTTGACCCTGTAATATATAATATCAACCAATAGCCCTACACTGTTGCAAATTTTCAGACAAGATTATTAAAATAAACTGGAAAAAATAGATAAAATACACGGATAATTGAATTGTATATTATAAAGTTGCAATATTTAACAAAAATAGCATATGATAAGGTGAAAAAAAAGGTTTTTAAGGTTAATGATAGATTAAATGTAATATTTGTTGATAGATTTATCGTTAAAAGAATGTTCACAAATATTGTAAAACGAGTCCCCTTCTTTAATATGTTAGATAACAAGTAATTTGGAAGAGTTAGAGGATAAGAAATATTTATCGTTTAGGCTTTTATAATTGTTCGTCTATAAACAAAAATATGTCTAGTTCTTGATCAAGTTGATCAAATTTCACTATACAAACTCACATTGCTAGATTCAAACTAAGTAATCTTTAGACATTAGTCAGTTCAGGCTATAACTGAATATTATTATGGACAAGCAATGATTGTTAGGTCGCAAACTATTCCAAATAGTATAAGATCTTTTGGAACCACTATTACCCAATATGATATTAATGATAAAGTGTTTAGGACCCTCCCCCTAAGTGGAGAGCCCAAGAAATTTCTATGAGAGTGTTTAGGACCCTCCCCATGCCCATGTATTCTTCTAATTCATGAACATGTTTTGTAGAGTGATGTCAAGATGGTAAAGTGAAAAATCGTGCCTTCAAGACTACACACAAAGAGAAGAAGACAAAATTTAATATAGTCTATGACTTTGTAAATGATACATCATATAGTTCGGACACAAAAGATGATGAGTTATTCTTTCTCATCAACAAGTTAAAAAAGATTATGAAAAAGCATAGAAGAAGGAACAAGTTCTGCTATGAGTGTAAGAAGCTTGGACATTGTTCATAACTTAAATAAGGAAAAGAGAATGAAGAAAAAAAAGTCTCATGTTTACCTGGGAAGATCTAGATTTTAATCAAGAAGTATAAAATGAATTCATGGCATGCCCCGTCTACAATTTCACACTGGATGAGTTTGATGAAGAGGTGTACTTTTTTTTTTTTTTGCATACATTCTCTTAAAGAAGCATATGAAGAAGTCATATCTAATAATGCTAAAATTATTGAAGTTTTTAAACACATAAAAAGAAAATAAAACATGTTTGCAAGGAATTTGAACTAATGTAGAAAGAACAAGAAATGTCTAGTGAGTTATATGCTGACTATGAACAACTCTTAATACCCATAAGGATTTGAGCAAGGAAAATAAGGATCTAAAGCAAAACCTTGAAATTCAAAACAAAAATATGGAAATGATTAAAAGGGAATTGTTTCTAGTTAAAGAGATTTTGGGTAAAAGACCCATGAAAATAAATCAGACATTAGACTACCTATTGAAAGAAAATGTTGCTCTTAAAAAAATCATATCAGATTCTAATATAAGTGAAAAAAAATCTATGGATCTTTTGATAAAAAAATTCAATGAGTTCTCATGATAAGTCATGATTAGGATATGAGAAAAAATAAATCATAAAATTAAAACAAAATTTATTGTTTCATCCTCTACAATGTCTACAAGTACACCGTCTAATGATGTTTCATATAAAAAAATCATTGAAAAACACTAATAGGAAATGACCCAAACAAGTATGGGTACCCAAAACAAAAATAATTTCTCTTATAGATATTCTAAATCCAAACAAGAAGACTCATTCTGGAAAAAGGACAATGGATGCTCAAAGTTCATAATGACAAGAAAGTTTATGTTCCTAAGGTACAGAATCAAAAGAAGAATTTGAGTGAGACTCATATGAGAACTAGTTGGAAAGAATGTTGGAGATGGTCTAACAAAGATGAGACATTCATACACTATTTTGCAAATTTGTTCACATGCATGTTTTGAGATGATTGAGGCATTTTTGGTTGATCTTGAGTCATTATGATAATCCACTTGTTAGCACCTTTGAGCCTTTATTCTTTTCTTATTTCTAACTGCATTACCATCCTTAAAAAGATAAAAACAATTATTGTCCTTACCTTAAAGGATATAAGAGCTTTGAATTATTTTCTAGGGATAGGTTCTTAAACAAACATGATGTTGTACTCCAATTTAGACTACTTGTGTAAATAAATAATTGAAAAAGAAAATAAAGAAGGAAAAAATATGCAAAAGAAAATAAAGAAAGACAAATGAAGAATGAGAAATATGATGAAATTTGTTTGGATCAAAGTTCCTCTTAATCAAAGTTTTCTTTCAACATGTCAATTAAATCCTTTTGGAAATTGTTCAAAATTCAAATATTAACAGAGGCTCTAAAAAACTTAATATCTTATTTATCTTGATTTTGTCTTAATAAAATATATCTCACTTAAAATATAGATATGCTTCAACATTTAAAATTTATGCAAAGATGGAAGGTTTTCAAAAATGCAAAATGCTAACAATTTTTTTTTGAAATTTGAATGATTTATAGTTTTTCAAAAAGAGAAGTTATTTTGTATTCATGATTTTGTGTTAATAAAATCATCCTATTTAACCATTGATATATTTCAACATTTGAAAATATAAAAGTATAGAAAGTTTTCAAAAATAAATTTTAACAAAAGGTTACTCATATAAAAGCTTTTTGAATTGTTGATTTTGGATTAATATTTTTTATTCTATTCAATGATAATTGATCTATTCTAGTTAATGAATATTTCAATCACATTTAAACTGTTTCCAGAAGTGTATAAACGCTCAGATGCGTATAAATCTTCAGTTTAGAAGTTTTCTTTTAGAGCGTCTAATGCCAAAATGATGGATAACAAAGCGAGATTTGTGTAGTTTTAAAGACTTGTAGTTTACAAGCTTTTACAATCATCATTTCTAAGGCTATATAAAAGACTAAAAGTTGAAGAAGGTGATAGCTGTCGTTTTGCTGTCAAATTAATATGATTCTAGCGTAGACTTGTCTAACACTAGAGAGATGATAGTATAATTGTGGACAAATGTCCATGTCCCCAAGTCGTCTCCCAACGAATCCAATAGTAAAATCAGTTGATCAGGGTTTAAAATCTATCTGCAAGTAATAAAAGTTAGCAATAACAATAAAGATGAAAAGGGGGTTTGAGATAGTTGTGCAAAAAATATAAAAGAGATTAAAATAGCAAATAAAAAGCGGTTGATCCCAAGTTCTTCCACCATTGAATT
>Ga0123341_1000906_pt1 | contig 20704 bp, 12 predicted proteins | sample Turbeapinknodule_FD_89959 | JGI IMG/M metagenome (GOLD analysis project Ga0123341, IMG submission 89959) | Root nodule microbial communities of legume samples collected from Mexico - Turtle bean Mexico pink nodule | ecosystem: Host-associated > Plants > Roots > Nodule | place: Mexico: Nepantla...
ATTTAGTCAATATAACAACTAATTATTTTTTATCTTTAAAATTAATTTCTATTTAATAATTTTTTTATAATATTAGTATTTATTCATATTCTTGTACTATAGACATCTTCTATTATGTTTAAGTGATTTGACAATGAACAAAGTTTGTTTGACACTCCAAATAATAAAAACAATCCCTCTAAAACAATAATTTAAGTATCAGTAGTTATCATTGCAGCTCTCCGACCTTACATCTTTGTTCCTGTATTAGTTAATATTAGTATTCTTTTTACATTCATCTTACAAGTATCTATCTTTCTATTTATCTATTTAGCTATCTATATATAATTTTATTATTACGTAATATTTTATAAAAAAAGCAGTTATTAAATAGATGTATTTAATTAACAGTATTGTCGAGATACTTTTTTTCTATATTATATATGAATTAAATTTCAGTGTTTTAGCATTGAAGTAAGAAAATGAGTTTTCATTGTGCTGCTATATCCTTTCGTTCCCACTCACTCGAACCTTCCATTTGCTCCATCAATGAAGCCACCAATAAGCGTCGTACGCTTCAGAAACGGATCAACCTGGCCGCGCCAAGCAAACTTTGCACCGATTTTCTCTCCCATGACTCGCCTGAACCCACCAACAAACCATGCTTCTGTGGAAGAAGACACTTCATTGAAGCTTCTACTTTGGGAACTGCCTTGTTTCCAATTCAACCATCCGTTGCCACCGGCCCATGCTCTGATTACACGGTATTTGGTCTTTCGCCACCTACCCAGATAATAGAAAAGAGAAAGGCTTACAAGTTGGGTTCAAATTCTAGCAAAAATATTATGTTTTTGTTGACGTGATTTGGAAAAAAAATCACTTTTTATTTTACTTTGTTTTGTGTTTGTAGGCTGTACTTAAAAAGTTTCACCCACCAAGACCTGATTGGTACGAGGAGTTCTATGCTGGGGTTATGAATTCAGCTACCGAGTCTTATGAAGCTGAGGTTTTTTGTTCATTCTTCATTTTTATGGGGTTTGTTTGGAATTTATTTATATAATTTTGTTTTGGGCGGTGCTATGTTTTTTTTGTTCTTATTGCATTGAGTTTAAGTTTGAGGCGATTGCTTGTAAGGTTGCAAGATACAAGTCTCAAATCTTCAGTAACTTGAAGGGGAAGAAGGGTCTAAGAATCTTGGAGATTGGCATTGGAACTGGTCCCAACCTCAGTTATTATGCTATTGGTTCTGATGTAGAGGTCGTTGGCATTGATCCAAACCCAAAGATGGAAAAGTATGCTCGATCTTCGGCTTCGTCAGTTGGACTGCCTCCTTCAAATTTTGAGTTTATACAAGCTGTATGTATGATATTCTCAGTAGTTTGAAGCCTCCCTTTTAAATGGGAATGGAAACCATGCCATGCTTGTACAAATCAAAACCTTTAATTAGTAATATACTGTACAAAGAAAAGTTCTTAGAGATGCTTTCAATGCTTGTGGTGATTAGGGCATATCTGGTTTAAGCTAAATGTGGATGATGATGTAATATCATTATTCTGTGTAAGAATAATGTAATTTCAATAGCCTAGTAGATACTTGCATTTGCTTTGTGTGTCGGACCACAGATACATGTCCGACACTTCAAGCTGCAGATATGTGAAGTATCTAAGCCTGTAAAACAAGTTATGAAAATCTAATACAATTGTATAAGCATGTACAAGATAGAAACATAGAAGCCTTATCTCTAGATGAACTAGAAATGAAATTTATCCATTTATGGATGGTGCTCAAGAAGGGCTTGATAATAATACTATTTCTGTTTGTAGGTATTAGGCAGTAATTTATGATAGCAATGATTTATAATTTTTATTTGTTTTTAGTACTTTGGAAAAGTATGTTCTTAATTTGCATTTGAAGAATTGTAATTATATATCTATTATGTTTTCTGAATTCTTTTACATATTTAAATATATTCTGTATGGTATTGAATCTCATAATGGTCGCATTGTTGTTATTATATATGAATATTGTACATGTGCATCATAGGCCTAGTATAATAATCAGTAGAACATGCACTTTATCACCTTTCACTATATTGTTGTTTTATTTAGTTTAGTGTTGTCTGTCTCTGCTTGTGTGAATTGATCTTCAAGTTTTAAAGTTTGTTCTGTTTAGGTCGGGGAGGTCATACCATTAACTGATGCTTCTGTTGATGCAGTTGTTGGAACACTGGTATTGTGTTCTGTTAAAGATGTTGATATGACACTGAAAGGTAATGAAACTTTGAGAGTCTTCAGTGTTTGTTCATATATTTTTGCTTCCCTTGAGATTTGGTGCAATTATAATATTTCTTTAGCTGCACTTTTGTTTGTTTCCATATTGAAACAATTTGCTTTTTGATAATTGAATGTTATGTTAGAAATTGTATAGAACATTGTGATGATAAACTTGTCTCTTTAGGTTTACTTAATAGGATGGAGTTTGTTTGGTATAGTAGTTTGCTTCCCTGCATTTCTTTAGACTTCTTTCATAACAGGTTTCAACTCCCCATGTTTCACTTTGTATAATTTTTGGGAGTTTCTTGTTTTTCAGCTTAGGTTTTGGCCTAGTCCCCTGATGTTTGTTTGTATATATATATTTTTTTTTCTGTTTTATGTTATCTTTCATGTGATGACATATGATAGTTGAAACTTGGGGTGTCAACCTAGATGATGTTTCATGGTGATGTCTAATGAGTTTTACAAAAAAAGAAAAAGAAATTGGACAGAGTAATTTGTTTTATAGCATTACATGATATCTCGTTCAACTTGGTAAAGAAACAGAAAAAAAGTGGAATTACTAATCATGGCAGTTTTTGAATGTAAAGGTTGATTAGAATCGTAATCTCTACATTCCTTCATATTTGAAGATACTCATTCATCATCCATTAGTCTATAATCAATTCCAGAAATGTACAATTATGCTGACTGACAAAAGATATTGACATTGGTCAACTAGTTATATTATAGTGCTTCTAATGCAATGCAGATAGAAACAAAATGACTGTCCATCACTTTCTAGCTAAATGTATATTAATTCATATTATGAAATAAATGTAAATTTCATGATGGATTGCCAACTAGTAAGCTATGAATATTATGTTTGATTTATTATAATTGATATATTAATAGTGTCATGAACCTACTATTTCAAAAACTATTAGGTGATGGGTGATTCTTAGAGAAACTGAACGAGAGAAATTTTATTAATTGTTCAACAATCAATGAAATGAATGTTACAAGTATTTATAGTGTTTGCATCGTTCAACAATTCTTACTCACATGCCCCCTCAAACTCAAGGCGAAGATTTTTCGGAAGAAAAATTCTTCACACTGAGTTTGCTTCGTAAAATTGTAAATCAAGCTGCATATAGCGGCTTTGTTAGAGCATGATGTGTTAGAGTGAGGCCGAATCGGTGACAATGGGTTTGCAATCGGAAAACCGAGTTGTAAATCTTGTACAAAATGTGTCAAATGAATCAATGGAGTGTGTTGGTAAGGAGTAATACCACTCCAAAGCTGATCCCTTTAAAGTGGTAGGGAATAATCTACAATGTATCTGTTGGTCATCAGAGATAAGACTAACTTGAATAAAATAAGCCTTCACATGCACAACTAGGTCAGAAGTGCCTCATACTTGTCAAAACTTGGCCATCTCTAAGAATTAGGTAACTGAGTTTGTATTATGTTCTTGGTGAAGGGATGAAATGAGGATAAAGCTCGTATTCCTGTATTTCCCTGAGGAGGTGGAAGTGATGTAAGGAATTTGTTGATGGCAGGGTTGAGTAACATGTGTTTGTGATCAAGTACCCGGAGTGACCGTGTTTTAGTTGTTTGTTGTCTTTGGGCACTAGCTATGACTTGGTATATGTTTGATTCACCTTGTTGCTTGTCATTCTGAGCTTCATGGAGGTCTGGATGAGATTCGCCTTCGTGTTCAGGTTGTGGTGGCGACCCTGCTTGGACCTTTGAACAGTTTTGTCGCTCTGTATTTCTTGACCAATAGCTTGAATCTCCTTGTGATGTTGTTCCCGAAGGGTTTGAATCTCGTCATGATGTTGAGCCCGTAGTGACTCTATGTCTCTATCTAGTTGATGGCGTATTCTAGTGATAGCATTTTAAACTGTGGTTTCATTCTTTTGCAGTGATGATTCTATGTGGGCTTTCAGGGTTTCAAGGATTGAAGAATCCATTGCAATGAGATGTACTACTTTTTGTTTGGCTTCTAGTGAATACCATGCGAAAAGATATTCCTGGGAAATTTTTACTAGGACTTCACGGTGGACGTCAAATGTTCTTATAAAAAATGAGTAAGAGTTGTTCGATGTGGTGGATCCGAATTGATTAGATTGACCAACCACACCTTGAAGGATTGTCGAGCTTAAGTGATGAAAGTCGAGTGGAAGTTCACCTAGTCTCCGCCGCTCAAGTGAGTAAGAATATAAATATATAAATAGTGTGTAAATGAAAGTACTAAGTGAAGTTAGAATACTCATTGGGATTATATTTCAAGTAACTGATATGATTATAAGTAACCGATGTGGTTATAGTATATTCAAGCCAAGTTCTAAAGGAAGGTGGATCAATTACTTTCAGTATACGCGATATGTCACGTCATAAGTGGATAATAACTGTTATGAGATTCTCGGTACCGGGCGGTACAACTTTATTGTAGAATAATATCATACCCAAAAGCTTAAGCTATTAGGTAAAGAACCATGGATGGTTGTATATGTAGCAAATAACAATTATATATATCATGAAAACTTTAATTACGTGATAAAACAGTCATAATACGTAGATTACAAAATGGAAAAAATAGACTGTACAATGTACACCAATGGGATTGGAACATTGATCTTGTCAACTCAACAATTTTGTGATATATAAATTTTCACATTAATCCTGTCTATCATGCTGCATTCGGTGTTTTAAAGTCTTTAAAGGGCATACAGAGAGATTCCATATGTACTACTCTTTTTTATGATGTTACTTTTACATACTCACATATTAAGTGAGAGATGAGAGTGTGGGGTAGTAAATCCTGGTTCATTTTAGTTTTAACTTCAATAATTTTGACTAAACAGTTAAGATTAATTCCTCTCATTCTCACTCTCATTAGACACATGACATCTGATATGTGTGCATGGATGTGTAAAAGTACGTATATTCGTTAATCGTGTAGCACTTTTAAAAGTCAAGTTTATCATCTAAATCATTGGCACTTTGCATGCAGAAGTGAGGAGGGTGCTGCGACCTGGTGGACTTTATATGTTTGTAGAACATGTGGCTGCGAAAGGTGTAAACAGAACTTTTAAATAATTCAGTAAACTTAGTAAATATCTTAATTTTGGTAACTTTTGTGTTTTCATGAACATGCAGATGGAACTTTTCTCAATTTTATGCAGAGAGTTCTTGATCCTCTGCAACAGACACTTGCAGATGGCTGTCACCTTTCTAGGGAAACCGGAAACAATATATCCAGAGCCGGATTTTCAGGTGTTGAGCTTAACTTGGCATTCTTGTCTAGTGCTACATTTATAAACCCCCATGCATATGGAGTAGCTTACAAGTAGTATCAGTAAGCATGTGTTGATCCTCTTAACCTACCATCTTCATAGCTTGGAAAAGATATTAGCCATATTCAGGTACTTCACTAAAGTTGCAGGTTTCAACACAAAAATCTTGTGACTAACTGTGAAGCTTTGCTGTGTAGAGTCTATCTGCATACATGTGTGTCCTCACCAAATCAGTGTGAAGTTCAACATGCATTGATCATCTGTATTGCCAAAAGGGTTGAGTTGGACTGGTTATGCATGCTTTGACCATCATGTTAAGGGCCCTATTTATATTCTCGAAGCTTACATTTAGGTAACTTCTTAAAATTCCAATTTGTGTCTAACTTAATTACAAAAACTATTCCTAAAGTTGTCCTTTACTTATACACTCGGTATCTTACTTGTCAATGTGATATTTTCTACACTTACTATTGTTCGAAATGCTTATAAAAAACCAAGCATATTCTATCTCTGTTTTTTAATGTGTGTGTATATATATATATAAGGTTTAGCTTCACTTACTGATATCTTAACACCACACATATTACAAAACATACACTTCACACCCTAATAAACTAATATTTTAATCATATTTAATTTATTTTAATTTAAAATATTATTATATTATTAAAATGGTTTATCAAGTATGTGTTTTACTTTTTGGGGGTGTTAAAAGAAATCTTTCCCAATAACATATATTCTCTGTCTGCAATGAAGTATTAAAAAAGGCATGTTTTCTTCTCTCTCATTTCAATGAAAATAAGTTTCTCTATAAATTTTTAACCACCTGAATTTTTCTGCTATTAAAATGTCTTCAACTCTATAATTAAGTGCCAACATTTTTTTTTTTGGTGAGACACATTTTTTTAGTTGAACTTTTATAGAGTATTTACTTTTTATTTTTTTATTTTTTTTGTAGTTTCATTTTAGTATATTCTTTTTAATTAAATTCAATGTTATCATCATAAAATTTTATTTTTGGGAATAAAATAAATTATATTAATTAGTGAGAAGATAGAGAGGAAAAGGTGAAAAATAATAGATCATTCACAAAATTAGTTAATAAAACTGGAGTACACTACAAAAAATGTTGTATAAGTTGGTATTTATAAATGCCACAATATATGTGTGTGTCAATTTCCCGAATCGTCATAGAATTGACTATCACAAAGTTTAATGTGGCGGTTTTATGTTACCTGCTGCAACACTTGTCACTTTAACCCTTTGTTTAAAGTGATGAGTTTTATACGTAAGTGAAAAGGATTTCAACACCATTATATAGGATATAATGTGACGTTTTTAATTGTTAGTATTATAATAAAATTGTAAAAATAATATGTCGATTTCAACTTACGCAATTTTAATTATAAATAAATGAAATTTAGCCACCATTTTTTTATAATATAATATGGTTTGCACAATTAAACTAAACATAATATATTTTCATAATAAATAAAAAAATACTAATAAAATGAAATAATATATAAAATTATAAGCATTCATTTATTATGTTGGAAATTAAAATTAAAACACACATGTTCAAAATTTGACCAAATCGAGTAGGGACAATCACTTTGATCAAATGAAATATTACTTCACCGAATCAATTTTTTCCAAACAGCATCACATGTGATAGATTATAAATAATTGAGATTAAGATATGAAATCATAGAACAATTGGACAGGGTAGAATGCAAGGCAAACAAAAAATAGTTAAAAACAATAGATTTCACAAATTATGAACCACAATATATTTGATAAATTAGGAACAATCCAACAGTAGATTTTGAACCTGAACAAATGATGGCAGAGGAGGCAACGATGGCGGACAGTGTAACGCTTGAACGTGAGAGTGAAGAGAGGTAAGGTTTGTGGAGAGTGAACGCGAGAACAAAAAAGGGTAGGGTTTGCGGACAATGACGCGAGTGTGAACACGATAGTGAAGAGTGGTAGGGTTTTGTGAGGAAGAGGGAAAAGTGTTTATGAAAAGTGTATTCAGTTTCCAAGAGTCAAAACAAGTTTTCAAAAAAAATTGGAAATAATGAGGAATGGTGTATGGAGGGAAGGAAAACGCAGGTTTTTTATTCTGAAGGATAGTTGTGACAGTTCAAAATGACACATTATGAAAGATAATTGTGCAATTCAAAATGACACATTATGAAAGATAATTGTGCAATTCAAAATGACACATTATTAAAACTGTCACTTTATACACAATTTTTTGTAGTGGTATATTTACGTTATCGTATTATTGAGTTTCCATGATGCGCTGAAGACAACAAAAGGCCAAGACACTCGTTCAATGATGATGGAAGGCATTGAACGCGCACTAAAGAAGAACAAACGAAAAATGCTAGAACAGAGAAAGAATAACCATTTCTATTTTGAAGCAATGTGTCGGGCAACTTGATTGTCGGATAACATGTTGGCACTTTGTTGAATATTGATTTGAAAATCTTGTAAAAGAAAAGTGAGCCATTGAATTTCTCATGCAGCGGTAGCAGGAACTCGATATTCGGCTTCAGACAATGAGTAATGGCATAAGAGGCCCAACCTGAATTGCTGAAAGCCTTTAGTTGAATGTCAAAATCACAAGATAAGAAAATACCTTGAGCAAGAGAATTCTCTATGTATCTCAAAATAGGGTTGATAACTTTGGACTGCATAAACTGACTTAAAAAATGAACAGGAAAGTTTATTTTAGTTCTTGTGTTGGTGAGGTACAATTACCTCCCAATAATTATGCAATAAGTTTTTGCCTCATAAGTACATTCATATTGTTTAAACACGAGCTTCGTATCCTTTATCATAAGGGTAGAACTAGGTTTAGCAGCAAGCATTCCTTAGTCAGCCAAGATGTTCAGGGTATACTTTCTTTGACAAACATGTATTCCCTTACTTGTTTGTGTTACTTCTAAGCCAAGGAAGAAACTTAAAGTCCCAAGATTTTTTATCTTGAATTTCTCATCAAGAAGGTTTTTAACAACATTCATGTCATTAAGATTGTCTCCGAAAATAATGATGTCGTCCACATATATCAAAAAAGCAATAAAAGATGTATTAGACCTTTTTTGTGAAAAGGGAATGATATGAAGAAGATTGAGTAAAATTGAGATCATGCAGAAAAGAAGATAGTTTTGTATACCACTGTCGGCGAACTTGTTTCAAGCCATATAATGACTTGGTAAGATAACATACTTAGTTTGGTTTCTCAATACATAAACCTTGAGGCAAAGTCATGTAGACTTCTTCATTCAAATCATCGTGGAGAAAAAGCATTATTTACGTCCAATTGTCCCAAAAACTAATTCTTAGCAACAACAACAACTATGAGCAAACATACATTGTTCATTTTGGCAACAGGAGAATAAGTGTCAAAGTAATCTACACCTTCAAGTTAGGTGTATCCTTTAACAACAAGACGTGCTTTGTGTCGCTCAACATCGCCATGAGCATTAAACATCAACATCGCTCAACATTCATGGCATCCTTCCATTCTGGTATGTTGATAGCTTCCTCAAAATTGCAAGGCTCAATGTGAGATGAAACAACAAAAATAAAAAGCAAGTGATTTTGAGATAGAGAATTGTATGTAAGAACATAGCTTATAGGAAATTTAACTTAATGGTTGTCATAATCATTTTGAGTAGATTTAGATATTTGATGATGGTAATCCTATAAATAATATTGGTGCCTTATGTGTTCTGGTGGATCTCCTCGGATAGCCATCCTCTTGATTATTTCTAACATGCTCCTATAACTGCATATTCTCATTGACACATTCATATGTAGGAAAACTTTGTAAAATGAAATATTTTTTTTTAGAGTTACCATCAAATTGCTTGGTATTATTATTAGATAGATGAACAAAAGTTTCTTCATGAAAAAACATATCTGGAAATGAATATCTCTCTGGTCTTAATATCTATAAACAATGTAACCTTTAACACCAAATTTAAACCCTGGAAAAATACATTTTCTACTTCTAAAGTTAAATTTGTCTTTGTTATTTGTTATGGTTGAGGAAAAGCACAAAAATCCAACAACTCTTAAGAGAGATAAATCAGGGATACATTTGTAAAGTAATTCATGAGGAATTCTAAATTCAATAACAAAAGAATGTATTTTATTAATTATATACACAACATGACATATAACACGAGACCAAAATTGGTTGGGTAAACTAGAATGAAACAAGATGCTTCTAGCCCATTAAGGATACATTGATGTTTCACATTAAGGATATATCGATGTTTCCTTTCCACTATAAAATTTTGCTGAGGGGTTTCAACATAAGAGGTTTGACGAATATGTCAAAATCATCATAAAAAGTTTTGTAATCAAATTCAAAACCATTATCAGTCCTTATAATCTTGATGCGTTTATTAAACTGATTTTGAGCATATATAACAAAAGTATTAAGAAGATATCTAGTTTCACTTTTATTTTTCATTAGGTATATCTAAGTATGTCTAGAGAAATCATCAACAATAGTAAGAAAATCTGTATGTCTGTGTATAGAAGTTATGCCAAAGGAACCCCAAATATCTATGTGGATAAGATCAAACACATCAGAAGTAACATATTTACTATCAGGAAAGTTAAGCCTATGTTTGGAAAAATAACAGGAATCACATATATTTTTATTGTTGTACTGGATATCAGAGTTGTGTTTACAAATATGATCTAAGATTTTATTAGAAGGGTTGTCAAGTCTGAAATGGCAAATATCAAAATTCTGAGTTTTAAAATTGGTAACATTGTTGGTATGATTCTTATGAGAACTAATAAAATTCATGTCAACAACAATATGATATAAGCCACCAATGAGATTAGTTTGCCCAACCATTCTCAACGTATGAGTATCATGTATCTGACAATTTTGAAAGGCAAAGATACATTGTAAACTAGAACAAGAAATAAGCTTTTGAATAGAAATGATGTTTAATGTGAATTCAAGAATGTATAAAACATTATAAAATGTAAGTCATTTTGTTACTTGGACAGTACCTGCATAATTTGCAAAGACACATGTACCGTTTGGTAAATTGATTTTTAAAGATTTCATTTCGTAAAAACTAATGAAAATATTTTTCATGCATGTAACATGATCTGTGGGTCCTGTATGAAGAATCCAAGAAGAATTATTACTTTTTTGTTTTCATTCAATTGTATAGTAGAGGACTCACAAAGGAGTTAATATGTCGAACTTTGCTTTCTGAGTTTTGTAAGATTTTCAACAATTATTATATTTGTTCTGAAGTTAACGGCTCAACAACTTGCTTACTCTCAACATGATTTAGTTGTTCCTCTTCCATAGGAAATTGAAGATTGATTTTTTGATTCGATTTGATTAACACTATTCTTGTATCTGCTTCATCCATGGAGGAAATCCATGCTTCGAGTAACACACATTTTCCATGTGATTCATCTTGTGGCAGTAACTACACTGCTTCCCTTGATTTCTTGATCTTCCCATTCCTTGCATTTCCCAACTATTATTCTGGTAATTGTCAGTTTTGTTCTGAAACTTCCATTCTTGTAGGCTGCTATTGTTGATGAAACCCTTGGATTCTACTAGATTATTTCCATTGAGTTGTCATTCTTATTGTACAAGAGAAAAAGTCCTATTGATGTTAGGCAATAGTTCCATAAGTAATATTTGAGTTTTAACGTTTGTATAAACATCACTGAGCTCCACAAGAAACAAATCACGTTATCAGAATCTCTGTAATCAGTAACAATCTTTATGACTTTGCATTTGCATTTGACTTCGCAAGTGCAAGAAAGGATGAGTCTCAAGAATTCCAGTTCTTCCCATAGAACCTTAAGATCAATAAAATATTTAGAAACACTCCTTTCTCCTTGTCTAATGAAGTTAACTTCTTGAAGAATACCAGATATACGAAAATAATCCCACTTTGAAAACCTTCCTCTTAAATCGTCCCACAAATCTTGAGCATTGTCAATATATATGGTACTTTGTGTGATTTGAGCGTTAAGAGTGCGAGTAATCCACGAGATCACCATCAAGTTGCATCTTTTCCAAGCATTATGAGCAAATCCGTTCTTACAAGTTCTTTAAGGTCTCCTTTGATGGATCCATGAATCTTAAAAAAAAAAAAATCAAAAAGAAGAATAAAAAGGGTATAAGAGAGGATAAAGGAAGAAAGACAAAAGAGGAAGGAAGAGGAACCGAACAGGATCAACCCGCGCTGATACCATATTGAGTTTCCATGATGATACCATATTGAGTTTCCATGATGTGCAGAAGACATTAGAAGGCCAAGACACTCATTTAACGATGATGGAAGACATTAAACGTGCACCAACAAGGAGCAAATGAAAAGTGCCAAAAGGAAAAACAAAACCAAATCCAATAAAAAAACTACAAAAATAATGAAGCCCAATACGTATAAATGTAATCAGATGCAAATTCCAGTTCATTTCCATTCCATGTTAGTTCTTTATGAACTCTTCAAAAACAAAGGTACAGTTGATGAAGCGACAATATAGTCTTGAACTTCATAAACAGATAAATAAAATCAAAATTTGAATAAAAAATCAACAATTAAAAAGGAACGAGAGTATTGAGAAAGAACAGAAAAGAAAGAGTGACTTTGTTGTATGATGTTCTAATTTGATAGGATTGTGACTGAACAAGAACTTGTTTAGTTTGTTGTTGCAGTCATTTGTTTTTATATATCTGAATCGCGTGTTGCAGTATTGGTTACTTGGTTTGCCTTGTTACCTTTCCCCTTGTTATGATCCGTGTCTCTGGTTGTCTTCATACCAAGTGTAATAATAATAAACATTATCATCACATTGTCGCAACAGGATCATTTTGCTGTGGTATCATGGTTACCCACCTTATATCAAATAAACATCATCATCAAATAATTGCACTCTCCACATACCTATAGATCTATAATTTGTATTTAATGCAAGCTTCTATGATTAACTAGTTAATGGGGTTTTGCTATGCTTTGATCCACACATTGGACCCCACCTTATGGTATGGTAGGTGAAGTTTCTATTTCACTCTCTGCTAATTATAAGAACAATTGCGTAAATGTTCATGACTAATGATAATACAAAACGACAAACCCAAATGTTGGTTGCTTTTGGTTACTTCGTTTAATTACCATTTATTTTTTCATCTCATTTGCAAATTTCATCAAATCAGATTATAAAATAAGTGTATTAATTTCATTAAGTAATTTGTGAAGCATACGTTAAAAAGAATGGGAGTATTAGAAAAACAATTTATCATTTTATTTAAAATTTACTATTATCAGTAAATAAGAAATTGCCCTCACATTAAAACAATTAACTTTAATAATAATCGAAGCTCAAATATAAACATGACAGTAAAAAGCATAAGTAAAAAGCATAAGATTCCTTTGGTAAAGTTAAAGCTTTAGCTAAAAGTCAAGAAGTCTCTATGCAGCACCTAACTTTTGATTAAAAAATTATATGTCATGTTTCTCTTAAACAAATAAGAGCTTTGACAAGTTCTTTAATTATAAAAAGATAACTTTATTTTATATTTTTTCGTCAATTTAGAAAAAACAATTAATTCAAAATGATTTTCATATTTTATAGAAATAATTTCAAAATAAAATAAAAGAGAGAAATCTTATATAAGTAAATATAAAAGTAATGTTTTTCAGACTGAACATGTCCTTGGATTTTCACTGGTAAAATAGTTAACGAAAACAAATTTGGTTACGAATTTAGCTAACTGAATTTTTCTTTCATTTTTATACGAGAAATGTTAGATATACTTCATTTTATACAACATTTGTATAAATTTTAAAACTAATAAATAATAACATAATGCTATTTAAAATTATTGAGTGACGTTTTGAGAAACATTTAAAACTAGGGACATTGTATTAAAACAACAAAACGTAAAAAACGTTGCAATTATCAAAGAAAAATCTATATGCTCATGGAGGATGTAATAATAATTAGAAAACATAGTGCACAAAGTGGAAACGGCGCGTTTAAAGTTCAAACAGTTTATTAGGAACGCAACACAAAGAGAAGATGCGGGTGCCAGCTGTTCAACCACTTTGCTTTCTTCTCCTTCTTCCTCTGTTCGGTTAGTTAGGGTTTTAACAATTTCACTCTCTTCTCCGCTTCGCACAATGCGCTTTTACAATCAAACTATACAACAATGCAATTCCTCCAAAAATTGAAAACGTAACACGTAATTTCTCTCACTAGAGAACTCGCACGTGCCGTTATTCTCTGTCACGTGTGCGCTACGAGGTTCGGTTTCTCATGTGTTTTTCTTGCTTTTTATATGCTGTATTGTATTCAAGTTTCTACTATTTTATTTTCTGTTTTAAAAAGAAGTTAAGTGTAGGTTTATCTTTTTTTTTTTTTGCATTTACTGTATATTTGGTAAAGTAGCATTTGAATTTTAGTTAGATGTGGTTTCTGTGCAGTTGTGGGTATTCTTTGTGCGAATGTTTGGTTTAACTTTAGTAACCGTGTTTAGAATTTTTCTAATATTATGTTTCTTTGATTTAGATGACACTTTTTTAATTTGTTTGGTAACTTATTAACAAATTTGATGCTTATCGCTGTGCTTGGTTTTTGCTTTAGTGATTTTTTTTAGTATAATGTTTCTGTGAATAGATGTCACCTTTTGAATTTATTGCATTTTGTCAACTTATTTGATGTTTATGGCTTAGTGTGATTGCTGAGACTAGCTTTACTTGTTTACTGTATTTTATCTCTTTCTTATGGTGGTTGAAATAAAAATGTTCTCTCTATTTTATTTAGATGGTGAATGCGGTTCTTTTCTTTTTCTGATTGTTGGGTTTTCATGTTGCTCTTGCTGGAGGTGGAATTTAGTTTCTATTGGACATGCAGGTTGAAGGTGGAAGCTATTGAGTGTTGAATTATTTGGCTTGAGAAGTTGGAACTTGTTTTTGGAAGTGTCCCTCTTCTGGTTGTGATTACTAAGTTGACCAGTGACCAAAATAGATTGGATTGGAGGCGTTCAGAATTGGGTTTATTGTGATATTTCGAGAAAATAGCTAAAACGGGGTCTCTTTGTTGTGTGGCTTCAAGGCCACATGGATCAAATGCAGGCAGTAGGGACTGGTCCATGGGTCCAAATGAGCCCTTCTGGCGAACAAATTCAAGTTTTTCACCACCTCCAACGAGGTGGGATTTCAGATTCCAGTCTGAAGGGATACCGTATAGTGCGAATGACAGCATTCAACTCTACGGGTCTTCTACATCATCAAATGATAAAGAAAGTAGGGGCTGGGTCCGAGGCAACCACCTATATGATCTTCACTATTCTGCTTCAGATGGTACTGGTATTCTCCTCAGCAGTCCATCTGACCTTTCTCAGGGTCCTCAGTGGACACCTCCTACAATACAAGAAATCAGTATTGACAATTATGAAACTTCAGCTAGGAAAGGTAAATCCTTTAATATATGAATTTTCAAAGTAGTATGACGTAGATGTTTGTAAACAACAGGTAGCACTTGCTGCCAAGATACGATTATATATTCCCTAAGATCTTTTAAATGGAGTTGTTGTTCTATCTTTTCTTTTTCCTTCTTGAAACTTATTGCTCCATTTGCTTTCATCGATGTTTATTATGTAAAATAGTTGGACTTTCAAATAGAGGGGAGGCAGCAAGTCTGGTATGTAATGTTGAGGATGAAACATGTAATTGTTCCTTCCTGCCTATGATAAGTGTCAGCCAGCAGTGTTGAGTAATATTAGCTTTTACTTATTGATATGGTGAATAACATAAGGCAACCATTTTGATAATGTTGCAGGAAAATAGTTGAAATTTAAATGTAAAGTTAAAAGTAATTATGAAAAAGAAGACTTGCTTTTTGCAGGTTGCAGAAAGATGATTGAGGGTTGAGGTCAAGCAATGTTGTATGGATTTGGAATTTGGATGCGTGCCTTTTAGAGATTAATCAGGGTTTGGTTACCAAGGCATTGTATGTTGATTACTTCATATAAAGTAGAACGGAGTTCAGACTCTGACTGCTTGTAAAAAATGGTTTACATATGAGATAATGAAGCCTTAATGCTGTTAGGGCAGTTAGTCTCTATAGAGGTTGCTTAAAGAAGGGTCTTTTTAGTAATCCAAAGCTAAAAAATTTCATTTACATCCTATTTGTATACAGCCTAGTGAAATAGAGAGGAAGTTGTTAATTGTATGAGTGGTATTTTATTGTATTGTATTGTACTGTCTGTATGTATAATAGTTCACTGCTAGATAATTAAGGCCTGTTTAGATTGAGAAAATGCTTTCGTGCATATTTTCTCATCACTATTAAATACAGAAAGCTACTTAGTTTTCACCTTGTTTCATAATTTTAAAATTTATAGAATAAAAGCAAAAGCCGAAGTGACACTTTTGTAGTTAAAAGTGAACATAGAATATGAAAACAGAACATTTTCTCAATCTAAAGGATCTCTTAAGTTACTTTTAGTTCCGTCCTACTGAAAAAGTGTTTGGGGAAAAAAAGTGCTCAACAATCTTGTTGGTTATTATCAAATACTCATTATGTTCCTTTGACATTTACTATGAAGGAATGAAACAATACACAATAAACATGTTTTTGGTCATTTTTTGTTTGTAGAGCTAGGGCTTACATCAAATTGTAGAGAGCTGAACTAGTATTTCTGTTGATTGCCAGGTCTTCTGTAGCATGACATGACATGAGGAAACCCATATATTGATAAATCTGGTCTCAGTACAGAATTGAGTCATGATTTCTTCTAATTCTGCCTCTAAATTATATAGCTTTAACTTTTTCATTTTTTAATTTGTGAAACGTAATAATTTTCCTTTTACTGTGAATCATGGTATCATTCGATTCCTTGAGAATTGACTTTGGATCATAATTTATCTGTTTGTTAATGTGTCAATCTTTATATTCGGGGTAGCAATTGATGGTACTGTTAAATCGTTCTGATATTAGTAACATTAAAACTGTTGCATTCAATTTTGTTTGCGGTTTATTTTTTCACTATAAAATTGTTTGTTGTTAATTCTGCATATTGAACTGCTCCCTTCTCATTTGTACTTTTGATAGATCATCATCCTTCTGCGGGCAGGACATCTTTTACTCCCACTAAGGAGGTACTTTTCCGCTTAAGAACTACTAAGCAAATATTCGGGCGGCAATAATTTCTCACGTTTTTGTCTTAAGAAATAAGCTAACAGGTAAGGAATATATGCAGGGAACATCTGTAAATCCAAACAGTGGGTGCTCAACATCATCTCTGTCGGAAAGTAGTGAATCTGAGTCTACTACAAAATCACATTTATCCTGTCAGAGGAATTTCTCTAATCTTCGTTCTTTCATCTCTAAACCCATTCATCCTATGTCTTTTAATGATCTAAAAACTACTAGAGATGCCTTTGATCCTGCAGTTACAGATTTTACAGAGTTTGATACTTCTACTCCACTCCGAGATGGCCAGTGTTGGAGTAGTGCCAGCAGCAGTCAAGAGTTTGCTGATGTTACTGAGTCATTTGAATTAGAACCACCTGGTGGACCACATTTTCCTTCCGATGGATTTAGGTGTGGCTTGTGTGAAAGATTTCTCTCGCAGAGATCACCTTGGAGTTCTCGTCGCATTGTGAGAAGTGGAGACATGCCTACAATTGGGGTTCTTCCTTGTTGTCATGCATTTCATTGTGAATGTTTGGAGCAAACAACACCAAAGACACGGAAAATCGATCCTCCTTGTCCTGTATGTGTAAAATTGGAAGAGGAAAATTCTCCTGATCACCGGGGCTTTTTGAGATTGACGAATGGTTTTCCTAGGCATAAATCATCTCGTGGCGATGGACCTTCCAGACCTTGGGGCTGTGCACAGGTTGGTGATTGTGTTGAAGGTGCTCTGCATGCGCCCCCACGCAATGCTATGTTCATGCTTAATCTTAGGAAGAACCTTTCGCTGAAGGGTAGTCTAAGTAAGGAATTTCCAGGTAAGGTGAGGAAAAATGGGACATTTTCTTCACAGCTGTTTAGTGGAAGTTCGGCTGATGGGAAGGAAGTTGGTTGCTCCAAGGCTACTGCAAGTTCAAGTGTGTGGAGGTAATAGCAAATGTTGGTAAGTTGTGACTTACACCTAGAGATTTGCAGAAGCTGACTCTCCCACTTTGTTGAGCAAAATTTGACTCTCCCTAACATGTTCCACATTTTGTATAGATTCATTTGTTGTATGTGTTTTGGAATTCACTCCTGAAACTTTATCTTATTTTGCCTCATTTTATGTATTTAATTAGTTTCATCTTCAGTTAGGGTTTTAAAACATTTTCTTTTGCTGATTGAAAGTTTAATTAAATTTTCCGTACAGGCTAATATTGCATATATAATGAACTACGTTGAGGATTGTAGAGGAATATGCAATGCTCAAAAGTTTTGTTTAGGATAATGCTCAGTGGTCGTTTTTGTCTGAAACTAATCTGATTTTATTTTCAAGAGTTTCTAAAAGCAGGAAATTAAAGTAGAACATGTTTTCTTGAAACAAATAATCTTTTCCTCTTCAGAGAAAAAACTATAAGTTCAATATTAAGTAAATTGAGTTGTCTCACGAGTTAAATATTTTTTATGATTAAAATTTTAAATTTTGGTACTAAACATTAAATTTTAATAGAGATAACACTTAACATTTTGAAATATTTTGAAAGATTAAAACTTAATTTACCCTTAATCGTATTATTGTTTTCATGCTATTTTAACAATTAATGTCTATCCAGTGCCTGAAATTACAGCAAGCCCAATTCCTTTTTTTTTTTTTCTAAAATAGGATTTAAACCTCGGAAAATTCTTCTTAAACCCAGTTTTTTAATCTGCACCTACATAGTTTTAAATTTTCGAAGATGTCCTTCATTCTGAAAATAAAAATCCAAAATTGGAAATAACATATGGAAAAAGTAGATCTGGAATGGAAGAGATTAATATGTTCTGGGAATAAAAATTCTAAATAGAATTCAAAAATCAATATCCCATTTTAGAAATAAAAAATCTGCACAAAAATTTCGTTTCAAAAATGAAATCTGGAAACATATTTTACAAAAGGGGTCCCAAATGTATTTGTAGATATTCCTTCATTTTATTTAAGGGTATTTTTGCCTTTTCACACTGAAATTGGTGCAGTGGTGCAGGAAGTAATTGTCTTAAACCTCTGACCTGGACTCCCCTTTAATGGATGGCCCACCACAATACTGGCCTTATTTCAAGGCAATGTACATTTAAATGGGGATTCTTTCTTCCTACACTACCGTACCTTCTTGTGCCACTCTCATACTAAATGTGAAAATATCGTTTTGTCCTTTTTTTTGCGCCACTCTCTTGGTTTTGAAATAAGCCTATGGATTATGTAATCCAGATATATCCCGGATTACATAATTCAGAAGTCAATCTATTCCGGAAAAATATATCCGGAAGTGGTTATTGAGTTTCGGAAATAAAAATCCGGAAACAAAATTTAAAATTCTATTCTGGACAAAAAAATCCAGAATTGATAAATAATACATTCTGGAAAAAAAAATCCGGAAAAGAGATTATTGTGTTTCGGAAATAAAAATCTGGAAACAAAAATGAGAAACTCATTCCGGATAAAAAAATCTGTAATATAAAATTTCGTTCCGGAAAAAGAAATCCAGAACACATATTTCGGAAATTTTTTTTAAGGATAGTTTCGTCATTATTTCCATGATTTTTTAGAGGAGTCAATGAATGAACTCCACTTTAAAATAAGATGTGTAAAGTGAGAAAGTAAAAAATAATTTTTTTGTTAATTTAAAGTGGGTGGAATGAAATTTAAAAGGCACTTTAATTAAAAACAAGCGTAGGTAGATTCTTCTTTTTATACTTGATAACATTTGAAAGAATGATTGACACAGAAGGAAGATACGCAAGGCACAGCACATGATTGCATAGTTGGATTAGCATAGAAGAAAGACAAAATCCATAAAATATCTCACATCCTTTCTGCTCATAACTCATCCATTGTACCTTAGCCCAAGACCAAGATGTTACATCTCTGCCTGCACCACAAAGATCTCCATCAACACAATGTGGACCTAACCCATTTATAGTACACATTATTTAACCTAAGGTTAACCTATGAAAAATGTTTGCTAGAGTGAAATAAAGAATAATAAACTCAAGAAATATAGAGGAAAAACTCTTGTTTGATTGAAAAATAATTATAAGATTTATTATTGAAAAATAAAAGTACTATTTTCATGTCTTATTTTTTTTAATTTTTTCTCGCCGCCAATTTCAATATTTACAAACAAGAAGGGGTCACAAGAATGGAAAGAATAATAGTGTAACATAAAATTAGAGTGTATTATTCTCTCTTTATTTTTACTCATCTCAGTGTATATTTCGAGATAAAAGTGTTGTAACTTTAAACTAGTATTATTTCAAAAACTTTCTTACGTGCTTCTTTCTACAAGGTTATTTTTCATGCATATTAGGTCAAATTAAGTGCAAATTTTTAGGATTACATGGAAAAAGAAGTCGAAACAGAAAACAAAGTTATAAAAAATGATTATTGGTTGAGGGTACTAATCTAATATGTTTGAGGAAAAGGGTAAACAGCATGGCATGCGTGGGTAGCTATCTTCCCAATAGCACTGAAATGGACCAACTATAGTATCTTAGCATTCCCCCACAAGGTACTACTAATAGGACCCCATGGCCAAGTTTAGTTTCTGATGGCATTAAAATTTGAAGAGTTTTCAATATTGATAACTACTTGAAGGGACCATTCTCACTGCTTTCTCCTGTCATGTGCTTCTGCCTACTTAGCTCTAGACAATTGCACATTCTATTCACAAACGTGATGCATAAATAGGGTTTTGGAATTGCCTACTGTCTATGCCATGTCCAATCACAACATGAAGTTCAAAACCTAAACAGAAGATGCTAAATTCATATGCCATTGAGACTAAGACACTAAGGCAACAATTTTAGTTTTTCTAATCACTCTCTGCTTCTCTTCTTTTCACTTGTTTCAAAGAAAGCGTTTTATGTATTCATGACATGCATGAGTGTGTATATATGAAATAGATTAAAAAAAAAATCTAACTTTTAGATATATATATATATATA
>Ga0123341_1000908_pt1 | contig 20673 bp, 25 predicted proteins | sample Turbeapinknodule_FD_89959 | JGI IMG/M metagenome (GOLD analysis project Ga0123341, IMG submission 89959) | Root nodule microbial communities of legume samples collected from Mexico - Turtle bean Mexico pink nodule | ecosystem: Host-associated > Plants > Roots > Nodule | place: Mexico: Nepantla...
GTACATATCCAACTACTTATTAGGTATCATGAATTTAATGCTAAGAGAAGATATTTTTTTTAAATCAAATAACAATGAATAATTTATATTCACAATATTTTTGTATATGTAAGATAGAATATCAAATAAATTAGTGTGTTTTAATAATTTAAAATAGAGATATAGAATGAGAAAATATATACATATTTATATTTATCCTCATACCTAATTTAAATTAGGTATTAGTAGTATACTTATATCATTACAATAAAATTGGTATTTAGGATTCACCAAAATTGATAATAATAAATAAAAGTTTACAATAATTAATTAATAGATTATTTTGCAGATGCAACTTACTCTAAAGTTTTGTATGCTAACTCATTAACATCACCTTTTAAAGGTAGACTTTAAGTAGTATTGGTTAAACTAATGTGATTTCATTACGAATTATTAAATTAATGTCTAAAACATTTGATACGTTAGTGCATGATCTCATGTTGTGGTAAGTGTTTCAGTTATACTTATAATTTTATACTTCTCATGTTAAATATAGTGTAATTATGATAGCAAACTAGTATAGTATACATTTTTACTTTACTACTTATCGGTGCAAACAATATTGATGTCTAATTTCCTTATTATAGAATATATTGATGTGTGATTTTTTTATTAAAAAAAAAAATTGAATTAAAGATTAATAAAACTTGATGAGAGTAAGACTTCCTTCTTAATTATTTTTATTTGTAGATTACGATATCATTTGAAAAAATTACATAATATTATAATATACAAATAATTACAATTAACAAATTATAATAAATCTAAATTTCATGACTCTTTTTTAAATAATACAAAAAATAACTTTTCAAAATTGATAAATATATGTATAAAAAGATTAAAATTGTTCACGTATTAAACCTATTTTTTTCACAATCAAACTAAACTTGTGCATGGATGACACAACTTCAGTGCAAAATAATAGAACTGAAATTGTAGAGGGGTGACACAACTTTAGTTGCATTATTCTATACTAAAGTTGTGTCACAAATGCATAACTTCAATTAATTAACATAATTAAATAAAGTTGTGCAAATGACATACAAATTCTACTTAAAATCGTTTTGATTCTACACAACTTAATCCAATTTCATAATTTTTTTTACCCAAATTAGTAATAAAAGTTTTAAATTGACTTATTTACATACTTGAACAACATAATAATATATTTTTTGTTTATTTACATAATAAAATTTATGTAATTATATTATTTTATTTCATTTTTATATTTATCAACTAGTTGACCAAACATTTAGTTTACCAAACACTTATAATCCAATAAATTAGTTTATGAAAAAAAAAAACTCTTGGAAATTACACAACAAGAGTAATGAAGGTATATAAAGGTAATTTATTAGATGGTCAAATAGATATAAAACCATAATTATTTGATATAACTCTTTATTATAAACTAGAAGTTTATCAACTAGAAGTTAGATTATCACCTACCAATTATTAGTTTTGTACTGATTGGGTTGAGAGATCAAAAGGATATCAACATATTAAAAATTAAAATAATATAAATAAATAATAGAATAAATAACATTGTATTAAAGCTAATAAATTGGCCAAAAATACTAAAAATATATTAGTAATTGTAAGGTGTGATAAGTAAAAACCCAATCAAGTTAAAGTCCAACAACAACCACTATAAATAGGTGATTGTTTAATAGGTAAGTAGAGTGTTTTTGATTTGATAATCAAACAAACTGATTCTGACTTTATTATCGGACACACCCACCCGAGAGTGATCCTAAACCTAAAGGCCGAGAGTTGACTTAGATCCAATAGCTGAGAGCAAGCTCAAGCCCACGTAACAAAGAGTCCAAGCTAGTTGATCCAGTAACTGAAAACCCAAGTCATGAGTAAGAGACCGAGAAGCCGAGAGGAGAAAAAGAAGTTAATTGTTTCTAAGGCTTTGTAAGAACATTTTGGTGTCCACCGTGGGATCCGAAGCAAGTTAATTAAAGAAGTAAAGAATGATGAGCACTATAAAAAAATCATAAAATAGCAATCAAATTTAGTGACAAAGTAATTAGTCACTATATTGACTAAATTAGATACTACTTTAAGACTAAAAAGTTATTGGTATCTAAAGTTGTTTCTATTATTCATAAAAAAATTATAAAATGGTTTATAAATTTGTATCTAATTAGCTACCAAGATTTTAGCTACTAATATTTTAGATTCTAATTAGTCTATAAAATACTAATAAAGACTAATTTATAATATAAAGTAATTATAGTTAAAACCTTGGTAGCTAATAGTTAGATACTAATTTAGAAATTGGTTTATAATTTTTTATTAATAATAGAAGTTACTTTAGATACCAATAATTGTTTAGTTTATAAAATGGTTTCTAATTTAGTCAATATAGCAACTAATTATTTTGGTCTCTAAAATTAGTTTGTATTTAATGATTTTCTTGTACTAGAGTCCAAGAGGAGATCAAGAAGGAGGACAACCAGAGTGCCATGTCAATGGCTATGTTGATGAGATTACAACATGAGTTCGAAACTCTAAAGAAAAACAATGAAAAAGAGCTGAGTATGTTGAGAGCTGAAAACGCATATCTGAATCAAAAGTTGAATGAAGAAACAATTTTGAACACAACTTCATATGAAACTGTTCAACCGAGAGCACATATTCATTAGAGCACATATAATGAAACAAGTTTTGTAGCGACAAGGAGGAGGCAACTGAAAATATCAGACACATTTTTTAGAACATTTGTGAGAAGACATCATTTTTCTGAAGCAATTATAGAGACTCCACTGCCCGAGAACTGGAAAAATCCAACTATGGATAAGTACAATGGGAAGCACGGACCCTGATGAACAGATAACAATTTATACAACACAGATAAGCTTATATACTTAGAATGATGTCATCTTATGCCGAGTATTTCCAACCACTTTAAAGGGAGAAACTTTAAATTGGTTTACTCGTTTGCCACCATTGTCCATTGATCGTTTTAACACTTGTTGAGAAGTTGGAGCGCAATTTGCTACAAGTCGACCACATCACCTAACTTCAATCGCTTTGGTGAATATAAGGCAGGAGAAAAGAGAATCACTCAGGTTGTTTATGAAGCATTTTGGAAAGGTTATATTGAGTATCTGCAATCTAAGTCCAGAAGTAACAATGCATCATATGATCACAGTGTTAAGGTCAAGACCTTTTGTCGACAACCTTTGAAAAAGCCAACAACTAATCTTGATGAGTTAAGACAACGTGCAACGAAGTTTATGCAGATGGAAGAGTTTAAGGATTTTCGGAATCAAGTGAGAGCGGATGACGGAGTTGAAAACAACCATAATGAAAAAGAAGGAAGGCAACAATATAGAAGAGTTAAAGAAGGACCTCGTGGACAAAAGTTTCCACATTATACTCCTTTAAACACTAATAGAGCTTGAATACTACAAGAGGTAATGGCTGCAGAGATAATACCAGCACCAAGAAAAGCATGAACACCAGAACGAGCTGATCAAAGTAAGCACTGTCAATATCACAAAAATCATGGCCATCACACAAAAGAACGCATAACTTTGAAAGACCGAATAGAAGTGTGAGTTCAGGCTAGGCAGCTAAAGCGTTTCGTAAGAGATGGAGGGGTCACGAGAAGGGGAAGAAGTCCAGAACAGAGGGAAAAATAGTATGTGAGTAGAAGTGAAGAACAATTCGATAGGAGGGATGAAAGAAGGGAATGAAGAGTCGAAAGAAGAGAAGAGAGGAATCATCAAAGTCCTTAAAGGAGGAGAAGCCGTGAGCGAAGTCTAGGAAGGCCTGTCTGAGGTTTTATTAATACTATTTCTGAAGGATTTGCTGAAGGAGAAGTATCATCATCTGCCAGGAAGAAGCATTTGAGGAATGTTCAAACGATAAATTTTGTCTTTAAAAAGAGAAGTATGCCACCAATTGTGTTTACTGGTGAAAATTTTCAAACGATTGATCCCGAACAAGATGATCCAATGGTGATAATGGTGGAGATAGCAGAATACGGGGTTATGAAAACTTAGGTGGATCAGGGAAGTTCCGTTGATATTTTATTTTGGGAGACTTTTCATAAGCTAAATTTGAAGGAAGTAGATATTATACAACTCCGAGAACAGATAATTAGGTTTTCGGGTGTGAGAGTAGATGCAAGGGGTTACATAGATTTGAAAACAACGTTTGAAATGGGAAATGTGACGAAATCAATTAAAACCAGATACTTGGTTGTTGATGCATGCACTTCGTATAATGCTCTGTTGGGGAGGTCATTGTTGAACAAGTTGGGAGCCATACTGTGAACACCGCACTTGGTTATGAAGTTTCCAATTAAAAAGGGAGAAATTGCAACTATTTATGTTGATCAAAGAGCGGCACGAGAATGTTATATGACAAGCCTCAAAATAGTTCAAAAACCAAGATTGTTGAGAAGAAAGGAGGACGAAAGAAATGTGATTGCAATGGTTAATCTTGATTCGAGAATGCATGATGAAGAAATGATGGAGCCAAAGGAGGAAACAACACTCATTGAATTAGGAGAGAATGAAAAGCAATGCACATATGTTGGAGGGAGTATGCCTGAAGAATTGATGAATGAGCTGGTTAAAATCTTGAGAAGGAATAATGATTTGTTTGCATGGAAGGTTACATACATTCCTAGCATTAATCCTAATGTTATTTCCAACAAGTTGTCTTTATGCCAAGAGGTCAAGTCGATATCTTAAAAGAGAAGAAGGATGGGGGAAGAGAAAAGAAGGGCAACTTTTGAAGAAACTGAGAAGTTAATTATTACAAGTTGGGTTTATTCGAGAAATTCAGTATACAACTTGGTTGGCGAATGTGGTGTTGGTAAAAAAGCCGAGTGGAAAATGGAGAATGTGCATTGATTATATAAATTTAAATAAGGCGTATTCGAAATATTCATATCCATTGCCTAGTATTGATAGGTTGGTAGATGGAGCTTTTGGTCAAGCAATATTGAGTTTTCTTGATGCTTATTCGGGGTATAATCAAATACAAATGTATAAGCTTGATGTACCAAAGAAGACTTTTACTACTGAGGTGGCTAATTATTGCTATAAAGTCATGCTTTTCGAATTGAAGAATGTGGGGGAAATATACCAAAGAGCAAATTGGGAGGAATATGAAGGTGTATGTAGATGACATGATTGTTAATTCATGTGAAGTGAAAATCCATGTTAAAGATCTTAAAGAAGTATTTGCAAGAGTGAGAAAGTATGACATAAGGTTGAATCCTGAGAAATGTGTTTTTGGGGTGAGAGGTGGAAAATTCTTAGGGTTTACGTTGACTAACAGAGGGATTGAAGCAAATCCTAATAAGTGTGAAGCAATCTTGAAAATGAGAAGTCCAAATAACTTAAAAAATTTCAGAGGTTAGTTGGAAGATTGACTGTCTTAGCAAGATTCTTACCAAAAGGACGAAACCTATAATCAAACTGTTGAGAAAAACATAAACTTTCAAGTGGAATGAGCACTGTGAGCAAACCTTTTTAATGATCAAGAAAATGATAGTTGAACCTCTAATTTTGGTAAACTAGTGTCATCTCAGTCCATCGTTGTGTACCTAACAACTTCACATGAAGTTATAAGAGCATCCTTGATCCAAGAGTTCCCAGAACAAAAGCCAATCTACTTTGTGAGTCGAGCCCTGCAAAATGCCGAAACTAGGTACCAACTTGTAGAGAAAATAACCCTTACCCTAGTATATACAACAAGATGCCTCTGACCATATTTTCAGAATCATCATATAATAGTGAGAACCGACTGTCCGATTGCCAAAGTTTTGAGAAAACCTGAGTTTGCAGGAAGAATGGTAGTGTGGTCAATAGAGCTTTCAGAGTTTGGAATCAAATATGAGCCGAGAGGAAAAATTAAAGCGCAATTCCTTGCAGATTTCATCATTGAGTTGCCGACAACACCATTTGAAGAAGAAACGTGGATTTTATACATATATGGGTCATCAAATAAGAAAGGAAGCGAAACAGGAATAGTGTTGGAAGGATCGAGACATTTCCAACTTGAACTAGCTTTGAGATTTGATTTCAATACCTTTAATAATAAAGCAAAATATGAAGCTTTAATTGCAGGACTATTGCTTGCTAGGGACATGGGAGTTGTGAAGGTCATTTGTAGAAGTGATTCTCAATTAACTGTGAAACATATAAGAGGCGGGTATCAAGTAAAAGATCCTTTGTTGTTACAATATTATCATAAAGTTTTAAATATCATGCAAAAGTTCAACAAGGCCAAAATAGAGCATATTCCAAAAGAACAAAATTCAAGAGCAGATTCCTTATCGAAGTTAGCCAGTCAAAGAAGACAGACTCAACACAATTCAATCATACAACAAATAATGAATAGTCTGGCAGTTGCAGTAGAAAGATGTTTGACAACAACAACTAAAGATGATTGGATCAAAATGTATAAAGAAGTAATCAAGAATCAAAAGCAAGGTGTCAAGAGCGATATCATTATTGCAAGAAAAGCGGTCAAATTTGTTATGATAGGAGATGACTTGGATGAAATAGGGCACTCAACTCCATTGTTAAAATGTCTTTCACAAGAACAAATTGAGTACATTCTCTGAGAGTTGCATGAAGGGTTATTTGGATTACATTGTGGTGCTCGAATAATGGCAACAAAGGTTTTACGTGTCGGGTATTATTGGTCGACAGTACGAGAAGACTGTAATGCATTTGTTAGATCTTGCAAGAAATGCCAGGAGTTTTGCAATCTTAACCATATACCATCTCATGAGTTACAAGGAATTTTCTTGCCATGGCCATTCGCAAAGTGGGGAATGAATATCTTAGGTCCATTTCCTCTGGGACAAGGACAAACAAATTTTTTAGTGGTGGAAGTAGATTATTTCAGAAAATGGATTGAAGCAAAAGCTCTTACAAGAATAACAACTCAACAAGTTCAAACATTTGTCTGGAAAAATATTATTTGTAGATTTGGTATCCCACATACCATAATAACTGACAATGGTCGACAATTTACTGATAAACAACTTATGGAATTCTATGCAGATCTAGGGGTCAAGCCAATAACAATCTTAGTTGAACATCTACAAACAAATGGACAAGCAGAATATGCCAACAAAATCATTCTCAGTCAACTAAAAAGAAGACTTGGAAATGCGAAGGGATTATGGGCCGAGAAGTTGCCAAAAATATTGTGGGCATATAGTGGCACGCCACAAACGTCAACTGGAGAAACTCCATTCAACCTTACTTATGATATTGATGCCATGATACTAGTAGAGGTAGGCGAGCTAACTTTTCAAAGATAGATTGAAGATTGAGGAATAAATAATGAATGTTTAAGAACAAATTTGGACTTGATAGAGGAACTCTGAGAAAAAGCAAAGATTAGAGAAGAAGCAGTAAAGTGAAGAGCTTGTAAAGGATTTAATGGAAAAGGTCAAACCAAGAACTTTCAATGAAGGAGATTTAGTATGGCTGATGAGGACTGAAGTAAGAAAAGATCCAACCCAGAGAAAGCTAACACCAAAATGGGAAGGACCATTCAGAATAACTGAGAATATACAAAATGGAGCCTATATATTAGAAGCTTTGGATGGAAATGTAATTCCAAGAACATGGAATACAAGTCATTTGAAGTTTTATTTCAGTTGAAGACTTGCATGTATAGTATCAAGACTCAACCTATGTACATAATACCTCTCGGTCAAGGATGCTTTTTTATTCCAAAAGAGAATCCCTCCCGAGATGGAACTCTTTAATGAAGAAATCATTTCTAAAAGCGTGTTCTCATTCTCTTACTTCAAGAAAGAAAAGTAACAACTCTTGGCCAAGGAAGTTTTCACTCCAAGTGAATCCCTCTTGAGAGAAACTTTATTTAATCCACCGCTTCAAAACTCTCAGCCAAGAAATTTTTCACTCCAAGTGAATCCCTCCCTCGAGAAAATTTATTTAATCCAAGGCTTTGAAATTCTCGGCCAAGGAACCTTTCACTCCAAGTGAATCTCTCCCGAGAGAAACTTATTGTTTAAGTACAATCTCTCGCCTAAAGAGAAAACGTAAATCTCTCGGTCAAAAATGCTTTCAATATAAATGAGTCCATTTTGAAAAGCATCTTATCTTGCTAAATGTTCTTCACCAAAGAAATAATCATATCAAGTAAATGTAAGCTCTCGGATTGTTTTCTTTAAAATGTTGGCTTAAAACCACTTAATCATTTTTACATGATTTGTTTTATAACAAGTCAAAAATGCCGAGAGGTTGAAAGGTCATAAGCATATATAGTTTAAAATGTAAGCTTAAAACCATTTAATCATTTTTACATGATTTGTTTTATAATAAGTTGAAAATGTCGAGAGGTTGAAAGGTTGTAAGCAAATGTCATTTAAAACGTAAGCTTAAAACACTTAATCATTTTTACATGATTTGTTTTATAACAAGTTGATAAGGTGATGATGCCGAGGTTGAAAGGCCGAAAGGAAAATAATAACAAAATAATAATGCTGAAACTATTATATTAAAATTAATAAGTTCAAAATGGTTGACAAAGGCCAAACGAAATCACACAAAGCCGATAACTAATAATCGGGAAGTACATCAAAAAGAAAAAAAAGAGAATGATCTTAATCATTCAACATCCTTTACAGCGTCATTGACATTGGCGGCTTCTTTTTATTGACATTCTTCATAAGGTATTTCTTCAATGGGAATGAGGTTGTCGTTATAAAAAAAATATTCAAACATTAAAATTGCCTTCATTAAAAAAAAATGTAAAAGTATGCTTTAGAAAAACCCAACTTATGTTGTTTTATTACAAAACTCTGGGCTTCCTCTAACTAATTTATCTTCTCAACATCAACATGTTTGGAAGCGGATAATTTTTTCAAACCTCCTTTCAATTTTTCATTCTCAGCTTACAAGGAAAGTCTTTCGGAAACAAAGGTAGCAATTTCATCTTTAAAAGACTCCTTCTCGGCATCACAACGGGAATGAACATCTGAAATATCTTTAATTTGAGCAGTTAAAGCCAAATTGGCATCAAAAGAAGACTATTCTCAGATTCAGCAAACTCTCTCTTTAAATTTTCATGCTTAGTGGTAGAAACACCATTTACAACTTCTTCCTTAAGTTTCTTCGATATTAGCAAACACCGAGTTGAAAGCTCAATAGTTGTATCCGCTAAAGAAGGAATGGTTGCTGACCGAAATACTTTCCTTTCAGGTCCATTTAAATTGATGTTAATAGATTCGGAAAACCGCATGGGGGCATAAAAAATACTCTCTCAAAGAGGTAGAGAAGAGCTACCAGCACCATGACGATGACACCTTGGTGATGAGTGGGATCGTCTACTAACTCTATCCTTTTTCTTGCTCTTCTTTTGAGGTTCAACATGAGCGTCTTCAAGAACATAATCAACCCAAGAAATGGGCTCGACATTTTTGGCTTCTCTTCTCGGTTGAGGGGTGGAGCCAATAGGCTTATCAAGAAGTTTTTGAAAATATGCTCGGCCTTTTGGATGAGTAAAAGCCATTAAACGTGCAATTCAAGAGAAAAGTTAGCAAAGTTAAAACTCTTCTATAAAGCAAGTCAAACTAGAATAAAGCATATCGATAAAGTCTCTTTCCGATTTGGGGGAGAGGTATATTCTTAGCAAGCCACGAGTTGGAAGCTTCCGGGATAAGTGATCAAGAACCGAAATGACTTGAAGATCTTTCGACTTCATTGAATGACACATCCAAGAGATTGATTTCAAAGGACTGTTAGTCAAAAAGAAAGGAAACTTTGGAACATTTCCATCAAAAAAATATATCTTCCCAGTTTCCATTATAAGAAAGTGAAAGGTGAAAGTAAACAAGCCTTAGACCGACTGATCAAAGATAGCCAACCATAACACTTGCCAGGTCGAGAGCTATAAAAATGAAGAAAAACTTTAGAAGTAGGAGTTAATGAAAGAAATTTACAAACAATACGAAAAGCTTGCATTGAAACCCAACTATTAAGGTGCAACTGAGTAGGAGCTACGTACATTTAAAAAGTGAAGAACACCCATTTGGAAGTCATCAAGAGGAAACCGAACATGAATGTTCGTAAAAAGACACTCATAAAAATTAAAAAAAAAATTGTAAGTCTCACCCTCATGACCATGGCAAACATTGTCAATAGCTCGACAACGCTGAAAATAAATGATTTCCTCAGTAGCTTCATGAGAATAAATGAAAATATTTGACAAAAAACTACGTAAGACTGACAAACAACGATACCAAGAAAAATACCCTTGGACTCTATAGACGACCAATTATAACCTCTTATGAGGCTCCAATTTTCTTTTTCCCTTTCAGCTCGTTCTTTAGCCTCAAGGTCTGGAGCTTCATTACTCGAGGTTAAATCTGTAGAAGCTTTATTTCTTGCCATTGACATAGTTGTTGATGAAACAGCCAAATGAACACTCCTATTGATATCTTCAATCACTCTCTCAACAACTTGTTCACCCGTGCTCGAAAACCCCGAATCCCCATCAGAACTAGAAACAAAGATCGAGGAAGACATAATACCTTCTTAAAAATTTGAAGAAATACTTCTCGGCAACAACAAGACAAATCCAACAGAAGGGCCATTGTCACTCAATAACAAATATTTATAGAAATAAAAAAACCTCTTCCAAACGAAACGACACAACATCTTGATCATTGAATTCCAGTGCATTCAATGGTCAAGGATTAAGAGATGTTTCACATCAAAGGCACAATAATCTTCACGCACACAAAACGATATGATATTCCATACACAATGCATTTAATATATAAGATACCCTAAAAACAAAAATGGTAATGTCAATGAAATTCAAAAAATTTGGTGATTCTTATCGGCATCTCGTCATTTCCAAAATCCTCATGCCTGGGGGCTAGTGTACTGACTAGGTCGAGAGGTCGAAAGGTCATCAACATATTAAAAGATAAAATAATATAAATAAATAATAGAATAAAATAACATTGTATCAAAGCCCAATAAATATGCCCAAGACACTAGAAATATATTTAGAAACTGCAGCGTGTGAAAAGTAAAAGCCCAATCAAGTTAAAGCCCAACAACAACCACTATAAATAGGGGATCTGTTTAACATGTAAGTAAAGTGTTTTTGATTTGATAATCAAACAAATTGATTATGACTTTATCATTGGAGAGTTGACCCAGATTCAATAGTTGAGAGCAATCCCAAGTCCACGTAACAAAGAGTCCAAGATAGTTGATCCAGTAACCGAAAGTCTAAGTCATCAGTAAGAGACCGAGAAACCCAAGTCCACGTAACAAAGAGTCTAAGATAGCTGATCCAGTAACTGAAAGCCTAAGTCATCAGTAAGAGACCGAGAAACCGAGAAAAGGAGAAGAAGAAGTTAATTGTTTCTAAGACTCTGTAAGAACAAGTTTATCTACACCAAGCCAATCACAATCTCAATTCTTCATATACTAGTAACTACAATGGATTTTTATTACATTGAGGATTTAAGATAAGAGTATAGAAAAGAAAAGAAATAATATTATTTGAACTTAGAGAAGGAAGTAGTAAGGGAAGAAAAAATTAGTTATTCTGCTAATATTTTATTTAGTTTTTCTTAATTTAAATAATTCAATTTTTCACTTATTTTCTTTCTTTTCCACTGTTTGTCCAATTGTCAAATGAAAAATTTGTAGAAGTAAACGAAATTAGCCAACTATGTATTTTAATTATTGATAAAATTTATCTTATAGTTCAACAAAAATTTGTTATAACGAATGTATACAAGCTTTTGTTTCATTATATAAAATAATATTATAAAAAAATATTCAAAAACTAAAGAAAAGTAGGATTTATTTATTTATTATTGTATTAAGCAATATTAAATAATACATCCCTAGAGTATTTACAAATCTAAATATATTCATTAATATACATAATTTTTTTTCTTTATTTTTGTAACCACTACACATCGCTCTATATAATTTTCTCCAAATCAACAACTAAAGCACTTGTCATTGATAGAGAAGAAGTTGTACTATAAAAATAGAGAAGCACTTAAAAAAATTATTATTTTATTATAATATAATATTTTATTTTAGAAAATAGTTGTAGAATGATTGTTTGTATTATTTATAGTGTCAAACAAATTTTATTCATAACTAAAACTACAACTAAGGATTAAGATTAATTTTGGCCTTTAATTTATCAACGTAGTAAAATATTGTGAAAAAAACAGTTTGTATTCGACCACAAGTTTCCCTTTTGTCTTGCTCAATTAAACATGAAAGTCAGTAAAAAAAAAGCTTATACTCACAAAATTATAACTATGGTGCCATTTTTTTTCTATAGTGATATTTTTTTTTATAGTGATGTCAATAGTTTGACCATTTTCTTTTTATATTTAATACTCTTACAAGAGGCTCTGATAGTTGAATAAATCACAAAATTTATAATATTTGTTTGCATTTTCTCTTCTAAATTTTCCAATACTTTATGAAGAGAGTATGAAATGAAAATAAATAAATATACCTAACCTTTAAAAATTAAACACATTTAATACATTAATACTTTTTTTAATATTATGAGTAGAGAGATCAATGAAGATATTTAATGATGTTCTTGAATGGGATTGGAATCAAGAGAACGATTTGAGCTACTCCTTGGTCGGTTGGTCTACACTTTCTCTCTTCCTCTTTGTACGAACTCTCTCTTCTTCTTTCGTCACTCTGCCTCTCGGTCTCCATGAAGTCCAGGCTCGGATGGTACCTGCAAAAGGCACTACGATGCTCAAGTAAGAATTCAGTATTCGGCACCTGAGTACTGTGTAGTGACATACCTGATTCTTGGAATTTGTGCCTATTTATATTATTATCATGGGCCCTTTTATTGGGTCGGATTAGGGAATTGGGTCATGCTTAGGGATACATTACCTAATGTTTGATTGTTGATTAGCCTCATTAATCCTGCTTAAGCGTAATGATCTTTGTGGTGTCTTCGGCTGGGATCGGGTGTCGAGTCATGGTATCGGTCATGCGGACCCTACAAGTACACTTGCCCCCAGGCTCGAGGATGCTTAATCCGAAGAGTCTTTGTCTGAGGCCATTGTGATGGTTGGGCTTCCTGAGATTTGACGTGATGTTGGCAGCGACGAACGCATGATGTAATGCGCATTAACGACGGGGTTTTTGGCGCCATCCAATGAGGACCATTGGATCGAGGGAGATCCAACAGTTGAGATGTTTGTCCCTCGGGCTCTTCAAAGGCTATAAATAGTGGTCCCCTACAGTTCTGAGGTACTGCTTAAGTTGTTCTAACATCCGAAACTCAATCGTCCTGGCGCGTTGCTTACCTTACACCCTGAAAGGTTAGTCATGTCTTCCTCTTCGTCTTCCTCTGGCTCCTCCACGACCAAGCCTTTTACAGTCGGGGAAATTCAAACATTGCCCCCCATAGAGGGTTTTGTAAGGGCTGATGACCGGGATGGTGCTTCCGATCAGTTGGGTTCTCCTGAAGATTATCCCATACTCCGGGATTTGGTTGGGTTGATCACAAGGTGACTGAGTTTATCTCTATCTACCAGGACTCGTCTTCCATTAACTCCTTCATGGATAAGTACCATTTTTTAAAGTCGGATGCTTTTGACAGTATCTTGGCCATTGATTATTGTCGTCTAACCAACACCATCTGTATGGGTCGGTCGTCCTTTGATGGTCCTTTTTTCTTTGTATATTCCTGTCTTTTTTTCTAACCTGCATGTTGCCCTGCCCTTTGATGACTTCATGATGGGTGTCCTTCGGATGCTCAACGTTGCTCCTTTGCAACTCCACACCAACACATAGGCCTCACTCCAAGCCTTTTGGCTCATGTGTGACATGCTTCGTCTTCTTCCTACTTCTTCCACCTTCCTGTACTACTACACATTGCACCCGTCCGACCCGGTTAGCTGGTTATCCCTTATCAGCCAACCGGGTAATATTCTCTTTGCCCCCGTCACATCCTCTTACAAGAATTTCAAGGGAAATTTTTTTAAGATTTTTATCGAGCCCGAGGGTAGGGGGCTCTTTTCTTACGAGCTCGGGCGGTCCAAATTTCCTTTATATTGGACCAAGACCCCTGCCCGTTTCAAGCAATGGCCTCGTCCGATCGCTAGTGTCGAGGAGCGGGAGGTATGGAACTTGTTTGGTAGCCTCTCGAGGAGACTTCCTACCTACAAGATTCTATCGGTATATAAGTCGTCTTAGAGGTGGATTAATTTTCAAGGTATGCTTGTATTCTTTATTGCTTTAACACTTGTTCGTCATACATTGTTGGTTAATATATTTTCTTTGTTGCAGATATCATGGCAAAAGAAGCTCCCCAAGCGGTCGACATCTTGATTGCTTTTCGCAAGAAGTCGGTCGGTATAGCCATGGGAAGCTTGGAGACTGTTGTTGTTGGCAACCCGTCCACATCAAGGGTCGGACTCTCCACCGCCCCCAAAGAAAAGAAAAGAAAAAGGAGGTACATCGCCACTACTACCCGATCGCCAAATGGCACTCCATGACGATCTCCTCACCCTTCTCTCATTCGACTCGAGAGCCCCTTACCTGTTAAGACCCTCGTTGTCGAGGTTGTCGTCGATCACCCTTTGGCGCTACTTGGTGGAGATTCCAAGTTCTCAAGGGGTGTTCGAATTGGTTTGACACCGAACGAGGAGAACCTTCTCTCCTCGGTTCCAGAAGACGAGCTCCCCTCGACATTGATAAAGCTGCATTGCCGAGGGGTGGTGCTGCTGACTTCTGCAACTGAAAATTTGAAGAGATATCTCGGCTTGATCATGAGTTGTCCGAGGCTACCTCTTCTTTGAAGTCGACACTGGATCAAGTGTCGATGAATGAGTCGAGGGTAGTTTGGGCCGAAGCTGAGCTCGAGCTGAGCAATGCTCGGTATGCCAAGTTGATGGCCTGGCAGGAAGCTGAGAAGAAGGGGATGGTCGAGCTGGAAAAGGCCATGGAAGAGTTGAACTTGGAAAACTCGGTCTGCAATCCAATAAGACATCTTTGGAGGACTACCTCTTCACACAGGAGAAGAACATGCTCATCATGCTGAGCAAGACCTTTAATCAGACTGTCCAACAAGCTCACCTTCTATACGGGGGTCCCCCTACAGAGGGTGACTTCGACGTCAATAAAGATGTGTATGAAGGTCGGCTGATGACCTTCTCCGAGGCAAACAAACTCCAGGCTTTGGCATCGAGGGCTGCGCGCGAGGATGAAGACGAAGACCATTAGGCTTAGTCTTTATTGCTTTTTACCTCGAGGCTGGGGTGTGGCCTCTTTTGTTCCCTTTGGGCCAGGGTGTGGCCTCCACCTTCTTCTCTTATCAATGAATCAGTCGATCTTTCTTCTTTTCTATTTCAACAAGTTATGAATTTGAATTACCGTTCGGTCGGAATAATCATAATAAGATTTATCTTTTCTACTTAAGTTGTTAAGTCTCAGTCGTTATGATGGATGAGGTTGGGAGTGCTTGTTTGAACCAAGTCTTTAACGTATCGGGAGGTATAGGTTACATCCTTGACTGATCTAAGTCTTTAGGTGTCAACAGGGTATATCGGTTAAGGTTACGTCCTTGACCAATCCAAGTGTTTAGGTGTCGGCAGGGTATACCGGTTAAGGTTACGTCATTGACCAATATAAGTCTTTAGGTGTCGGTAGGGGATACTGGTTAAGGTTACGTCCTTGACTGATCCAACTGTTTAAGTGTCGACAGGGTATACCAGTTAAGGATACGTCATTGACCGATCCAGGTCTTTAGGTGTCGGTAAGATATACCGGTTAAGGTTACGTCCTTGACCGAAATGAGTGTTGTAAAGTACATGAATTTATATGTTAACACATGATTGAAGAGAAATGCCTCATTAAAACCTTCCTGACCGAAAACCCTTCTTAGGGAGAAAACAATTGGGTGAGGAAAAAGTGCATAATTTTATTAAAGTTTTAATTATAGTAAAACTTGAGGTGTTTGATATTCCACGTCCTTAGTACAATTTTTCCCGATAACCACTATAGGTAGTATGCCCCCTCAACTGCAACATCTCAGATCTGAAAAGGGCCTTCCCAGTTTGATGAGAACTTGTCGTTCGTCTTCTTTGCTTCACTTCGCATCCTTCATACGAGGTTTCCCTTTTGAAAGCTCCTCGGTCGGAATTTCATTTTATATCGCCTAGCCGCTCGCAGCTTGCATGTAGTTCACGAATCTTGCTCTTGTCACGGAGCTCATTAAGTAGGCCGAGTCCGGTCAAAAGAGTCTTTTGTTTCAGGGACAAATCAAAGAGTTGTCTTCTGAGGGAAGGTTCGCCTACCTCGACCATATCAAGGCTTCAGTCCCATACGTTAGACTATAGTGTGTCTTATGTGTTGAGGTTTGGGTGTGCAACGGTACGCCCATAATACCTCTTTCAACTCTTCGATCCACCATCCCTACGTCGTGTCGAGCCCCTTCTTTAACTCATTAAGAATAACCTTGTTTGATGTCTCGACCTGCCTCTTGGTTTGGGGGTGCTCGACCGAGCTGGTTATCGATTTAATGTCGAGGTCCACGTAAAAGGATTGAAGTCCTCCGTCGATGAACTGTCGACCATTATCGGTTATGATGGTGTGGGGGACTCAGAACCGACATACAATGCTTCTCCATACAAAATTTTGGACATTCTTCGCCTAGATGGAAGCGAAGGGCTCGACCTCGGTCCATTTGGTGAAATAGTCGATTCCGACCAAGAGAAACTTTGTCTGCCCATTGCCTGGGCTGAAGGGACCATTACGCAAATGGCAAATGGCCATGGCGATACCATACTGTGAAGTGTCTCGGGCTTGAGGTGGGATAAGGGGCCGTACTCCTAACATTTAGTGCATTTCTTTACATAGTCTTCGGAGTCCCTCTAGACGATCAACCAGTAATATCTGGCTCTGAGGACTTTCGCAGCCATTGTCCTCTTGCCCGAGTGGTTTTCGCATGCTCCTTCGTGGATCTCTGCCTGCTCCTTGGTAATACATTTTAGTAATACCTTGGAATACCCTCTTCTTTAGAGGTCCTGACCGATCATGGTGTATCTAGCACATTGTTGCCTCATTGTCTTTTCCTCCTCAGATTTGCGTGTGGCGAACTCCAGGTATTGAATGAATGGAGCCATCCAATTTTCGGCCTCGATTACAACTAGGCATTCATCCTCTCCTACACTGGCATTTTTTAGGTGAATTTGCACCACAAATCTGTGGTGACTCTTCTTCTTAGTTGTAGTGAGTCAGGACAACGCGTCGACCCTCGTGTTGTCCTCCTGACGAAAGTGCTCCACCGTTACCTTCTTGAACCAGGCGATGAGGTTGGAGACAGTGTGGCAGTACCTTTGCAACAAAGGCTCTTCACCTCGAACTCTCCCTTTATCTGACCGCTCATCAACTGGGAGTCGCTTTTGCATGTTACTTCACAAGCTCTCATTCGTACGCCAGGTTTAGTCCATCTAGGATGGCCTCGTACAAAGCCTAATTATTGGTGGCCTTGAACCCGAATGTAAGTGCCTGCTCTAGAGTGAGGTCGCCCAAGCCTTCGAGGACGACCCCTGCTCCACACGCAACCTTATTGGATGAACCATCCGCATATACCGTCAACCCGGCCGAAAGATCCTATTTGGGAGTTAGCTTGGTGGAGAAATCAGTTAAGCATTGGGACTTGATTGCTCCTCTTGGCTCGTAGCGGATCCATCGACCACCCTATGATGCACCCTGCAAGGAAGCGGATACAAATCTTTTGGGCATGCCTTGTTGAGGTTCGTGTAATCGACACACATCCTCCATTTGTCATTATCCTTGGTGACCATGATTACGTTGGCTAACCAAGTAGTGTATCCGACTTCATGTATCAACTCAGCTGATAAGAGCTTCTCATCCTCTTCCTTCGTTGCCAATCTCGTCTCCTCGCCAAGCTGACGCTTCTTTTAGGCTATCTGATGCTCCTCTCTGTAGATCGAAAGCTTGTGGGTGATGATATCCAAGCTCACTCCTGGCATATTTGATGTTGTCCAGGCGAAGAGGTCAACGTTCCTCTTCAATGCTTGATGTATTGACTCGGCCTCGACTGTTGGTATGGTCGTGCCTACGCAGGTGCTGTGTTCCTCACCAAGGAAAGGAACTTGACACAATTCTTCCTTAGCTTCCAGCCTCGGCTCAACCGTTTGAGGATCCAGGTCGAGTATCTCTTTGAGGTAACCTTCATCCTCGAGAGGATTTGCGCTTAAAGGATCGATTGTCACAGGTGTCCTACCGTGTAGGCTCCACCTTTAAGCTTTATGCGTAGCATCCTCGTGCCACTTTCTGATCTACATGCATCGTGAGAATGTTTCCCGATGCCGACGGGAACTTCATGGCTAGATGTGGTGTGGAAATGATCACCCTCAACCAATTGATGGACGTTCGTCCCAACATAATGTGTTAAGAGGTGTTGGCATCGATTACCAGATAGTGGATTTTGATTGTCTTGGTTGACTTCCCCTCGTCGAAGATGGTATAAAGCTTGATATACCCTCGGTGCCCACTCTTCACCCAGGAAACCGACTACATGGTCGTCATACGGCTTCATCTCCTCCTCGGCTAACCTCATCTGTTTGAATGTCTTTCAGTAGAGAATGTCTATTGAACTTCCCTAATCCATCAGCGTCTTTATAATGGTGAATTTGTCAATGTCGACCAATATCACTATAGGATCATCCTGTGAAGGGTCAACACCCTCAAAATCTTTGTCGGTGAAAGTGATGGGTGGCATCCTCGGTCGAAAAGAAATGGTGTTCATCTGATGCACTGCCCTCAGGTGTTTCTTCTTGACGTTGTTGGAGTTGTCTCTCCTAGCGATTGTGTTGATGACCTCTCGGTCACCCCTTCTCCCATCCCTTCTTAAAGGGTTCTCCCTTCTCGATCGACGTTCGGGTCAGCGGTCATCTTCTCACACACTCAGAGGGGTGTAGTCTCTTTGTCTCGCTGGCTCTTCCCTCTGTGGGGATCGCTTCACACCTCAGTCCCCTTGTACAAACTGACAGAGATGCCCGACTTTGATAAGTTCATTGATCTTATCCTTTAGTTCCTAGCACTCCTCAATGGTGTGTTCATTGTTTCTATTGTACTGAAATTTACGAGTCTAGTCGGCATTCTCAAGGCTTGCAGCTCTCCTCGGTGGTGGAATCAACTTGACACTCAAAGCCTCATCTAAGATCTTTCTCTATTAGTGCTTAAGGGGGTATATCTTGCAAATCGGTGTCTCCAACTGTCTCTATGCCTATCTCCTCGATCAGGGGCTGATCAATTCTGACACTCCTTTTTTCCCTTGTCCCCACTAGTTTCGGCCCGGGCCTGATTCCTGAACTCTCTCAGGTCTTCCAGTTGTGTCGGCAGGCCGAGTCCAAAGTGTCGGTCGTAAGGATCAACCTGTTTAGGTAGGATTCCCCGTCAACTTCTTGGATATGGATCTTATCCTTCGGCTTCTCAACAGTCTTTGGGCTGGTGAAGGACCTCCCGACAAGGTTGGTCGATCCGGCAGATGGACCCCCGTCCACGAACTTCCTTTTCATCTCTTCATTCTCCTTTTGGAGAGCCAAGATCTCATCCTCATTCTCCCGCTTAGTCTCCTCGTTCCTTCTCTTCATCTCAGCCATCTCTTTCTGTAGAGACATCGAAAGCGCCATCTGCTTAGCATCAAACATCTTTTCGTTCACCATGCTTCTGGTTTATACCATCTACTTTCTTCTTTATGCTAATCTCTCGGCCCCACGGTGGGCGCCAATTGTTTTCGAACGGGGTTGGAATCAAGAGAATGATTCGAGCTAATCCACGGTTGCTCGGTCTGGACTTCCTCTCTTCCTCTTTGTACGGACTCTCCCTTCTTCTTTCGTCACTCTGCCTCTCGATCTCCGCAAAGTTCAGATTCAGATGGTACCTGCAAAAGACACTTTGATGCTCAAGTAAAAATTCGATATTCAACACTCGATGTTTTATGTAATGACGTACATGATTCTTGAAATTTGTACCTATTTAATTATTATCATAGATATTTTATTATTGGACTAGATTAAAAAATTAAACCATACTTCAAAATACATTATTTAATTATTAATTAACCTCATTAATATGCTTAAACATAATAACTTCTGCAATACCGAATGTCAAATCTTAGTCTTATCATGCGAAACATACCTATACAAAATTCAGTTATTAAAACAATTGAAATTAATGCAAATTACTGTTGCTGATAGAACATGTCTACTGCAGCTGAATTGATACTAATAATTTGAATTCCCTTTGTGGACGACAATCAACCAGCATTGATATTTGTGTTTAGCATTAATTAATATTAATATGAGAATTGAAAAAGTGAAACACACCAGATTATAATTATGATGTATTATAATATAATTAAATGTTTTATTTTAATAAAAAAAATTATTTCTTTAAATATTTAAGATTATCAATATATTAACACTCATTTCTGAATTGTTAGATTTACGTAATAAATAGAGTTTTCATGTAAATAACAGAAAATTATTCACCACTGCACCTTTTAAGATAAAAGTTGTAAATGTATAATAAGAAAGAAAAGGAGTAAAAATAAAAATATAAA
>Ga0123341_1000909_pt1 | contig 20669 bp, 14 predicted proteins | sample Turbeapinknodule_FD_89959 | JGI IMG/M metagenome (GOLD analysis project Ga0123341, IMG submission 89959) | Root nodule microbial communities of legume samples collected from Mexico - Turtle bean Mexico pink nodule | ecosystem: Host-associated > Plants > Roots > Nodule | place: Mexico: Nepantla...
AATGGAAGCAGAAAGTTCTCCTTTAATAATGGAAGGTTTCACTTTCAACAAACCTCATGCCAAGTGCAGACAAGTTGAGACTGCATGTAGGTCGTGGCACCTATTTTTTATTTTATTTTAATTTGTCTTTCTCTCAAATAAATAAATAAAATAATATCATCTTTAAATCGTGGTCACAGTTAATAATATATGATGTATCTCATCCTAATCTACAATTTTAATACAGCATCTAAAAATCTCTATTTTGTGAAATTAATTTTAATTATAAATTTTATTTATATTGAATTACAATTCTGATATTCATTAACTAAATCAATTTCTAGTTCAAAGAATTTCATCGTCGGTGAACTCGTAAATTAATTTTCCAAGTGTAAAGTTTGGACACGTGTCTCCATTCGGCAAATACCACCCAACAAAGCACCATGGCAGTGACTTCCGACATTATGATAGCGAAAGAGAGAGACAAATTCATTTTAAAATTAGAGAATGAACTTAAATAGTAAAAAAGGAATATCCGAAATTCAACTACAGAAATTTAATTATATTTGTATGATAAAAAAAGAATGAGAAATAACAAAGATTCAAAATGCTAGTAAATGGGAGAAACAAAAGGACACAGGGAAGGTGTGAAAAATTGAAGTTCTTTGACTTTGAATGATACCTTATCCAGTGTTGATGCGGACACGCGATTCATTCGTATAGAATAGCCTGGATCTGAATCAACATCCCAATCACATCTTCTTATTCAAAAACAATTATCAAAGGACATGGATACTACTTCCTTCTATTAAAGGTTGATTCAGTTAAGCTAACTCTAATAAACCATTTCGAGTTTATTTAATAAAAGTTTGTTCGACATATCAATTATTTGTTATTTATTTATAAATATATAGTAATATATTCATTTTAAACCAATTTTATAAGATTGATACAGAGTTTATAAAACTTCTTATCTCAATAAGAACGAAGTCTACTCTTGAATTCGGTCGTTATTTTGTTGGGGCCATACTTTCCGTGTGCCAAATGTGTGATCCATAAAGCATTCTTCAACTGTATATGTAATAAAAAATGAAACAGTTGTAATAGTGTTTTCAGCGCGCATCACTCATCCTTTCACTCTTCTCTATTCTCTCTTCTCTCGCTTCGTTGTTCTCTTCTCTCCAGAAGATGGAACAGTCTCTGCTGAGAGGCGAAAGCAGTGGCCTCAGCTACCGGCGGCGAGGACCGTTCCGGCGTTCGGATGCTTTAACCTACGGTTCCAACTACGAGAAAGCCGCTGCGCTTATCGATCTGGTTCGTTTAACTCTTTCTTCTTTCGTTTATGTGTTGTTTGGAATCTGTTTCAGTGAACTCATAGTGCTGCGCGTTTTCGGTTCTATTTTCCGTTTATTGCGAACTGTTGACTTTTATGCGTTGATTCAGCCGTTAACTTTTGTGCTTTGTGATTGCCTGCGAGTTTCTATCGTGCATTGTGTTGGAGTTAAGTATTGATCATATTTAGGTAGATCTTGTCATCAATGGCTTGTTACGGACTCGTTAATGAAGGCTTCTTAAGAATAGTCAATTGAATCTGTTCTGGCGGCAATGTGAATTTTATTATTATATTTGAAGTTGAGTTGCATCGTCTCTTAAGTTGGTCAGCGTCGTTCAAATTTGGAAAGTCTTCAATTGTAAGGGAAGTGGTTCTGTATGTTGTAGGGAAAGTTGTCACTTATATTGCGGTTTTGGTAAAGCGAGAATTACAAAATTGCAAAGTGCAGAGATAAATAATTGTAGATGTCAAAAAACATGGAGAGGATGATGAAAAATTGCAAAGCAGATAAAGTTAAAAAAAAGAGAGTGTTTTTGTGTGGTACTTAAGCCTTGAAGTTCTCCCTCCTAATAGAATTGTCTTTTGGGTTGAACTCTTTTGTTGTGTTTAAGTTCTATTAATTGATTCTTTCATTAAGAGTTGAGCTATGGAAAAGATTATCTATAAGATGGATTATGGTGCAAATTGAATATTGAAAAATGAGTGAACTGTCGTAAAGAGAAAAGAACTACTACAGGGTCAATATCGATAGAGTGAAAGTCATTGTGAGAGTTGGCTCTTAAAAGAGGTAATGTTAAGAGTCCCACGATGAGTACGAGCTACTTGATATGGTACTTAAACCTTGAAACTCTTTTACCTAACGGACTAATCTTTTGGATTAGACTTTTCTTTTGTGCTTATATTCAGATTTTGATTATATATTTCAGTATAAAACAATCAGGACCACCAATTCTCTTTCTAGGTCTCTAAACTCAAGTTTGCTCGGTGTGTCCAGTCAGTAGGTTAAGGCTGCTAGGTGTTTCATGTTAATAAATTAAAGGAGGAAAATGTTTATAAACTACTCTGTCTTGATCTTCTACAAGAACTGAGATTTTTTTACTATACCAGAACGGTGGTCTTCTGTCAAGGCTAAAAGGGCCTTACTACCCATGTGTGTGATAGCCTTGACTTTCTAGGACCAGTTTTCTAACCTGAAGGACCTTGACTCTCCTTCTACGACCAATAATTTTTTTTTTCTTAAAAGGTGTTGCATCTAAGGGAAGATAATGTTATTATGAATTACATTTTAATCAATTCTTAAACAATGTAGACTTTTTTTTGGTGGATTGGGACAAATTTACTGAAGTATTTAACTTATATACATATATTCTAATAACTTCCCCTTTACATTGATATGTATTTATTCATGGACTTTCTTTCTGGTCATTTAATTGCTTGTTATTCTGGTTGGAAATGCTTTATGCAGGCTGAAGATGGTGTTGGTCTCCCTGTGCAAATTCTTGATTCATCAAACTTCCAAAATTATGCCAGATTTTATTTTATATTTACTAAATTCAATCTCATATGGTCTCTTGGTTATTTTGCTTTGATAGTCCTAAATTTCCTGGAGGTAAGTAGTGGCAAGCTCCTTATGAACTTTTGTTCCAGTTTTATGTATTTGAGGCTTTCATGCTAAAGAAAATATGATAGAAAGAATATATTGCTAATGTATTTTACTTGGTACAGAAACCTCTGTGGTGTAAAAAACTCGTCACACATTCCTGCAATGAGAGAGAGTATTTTTATTTGGGTCAATTGCCGTATCTAACTGATGCAGAATGTCTTACTTATGAGGTAAGAGTTCAGTACTTCAGACTCCGTTACTTTTATTCGGTAAATTATCAGCGAACCTTTTAGTTGTTGTCACTTTAAAAATGGTGAGTACCTTAGGTAATATTTGTCATCCCACGCTGAAGTTAAGTTATTTATTCAGCTACACTTTGAAATTAAAATGAAACAGCTACTACTACCTGTATATGTGATATTGTTTCCTTAATGTCTCATTTTAGATCTTTAGGAATGTGTTATTGTTAAGCTGGCATTCTAGAGTGATAAAGCAAGTGCAGGCTCCTAACTATCCTTCCACTGCATACCTACATCACTTTATTGCTTTTATTTTTTTCTTTTGTTATTTATGCATATCTGCTGAGAGTCTCCTTTTCCTTTGGTAGTGCTTATTTCAATAAGATTTGTATCAGTGACTTGCAAAAGCTTTTTCACATCTTTTATCCAATTTGGGTTGATAAGTATTTTTCCCTTCCTTTTAAAGTTTCTTATCCTCCAGGAGTACATTCTATCTTTACTTTCTAATAATTTTTTCTTCTTTTATTTTAAAAAACGGAGTGTTTTTCACCGTAAGGAATGGTATGGAGATATTGGTTGATTTGTGGAGTTGTTGAAGTGTCCTTGTATTTATTTGTCAACTATCTGTACAGTTTTTTTTCTTACGATGGCCTTTTCTTGTGTAATGCAGGGAATAACTCTTCTTTTGCTAATCATACATACTTTCTTCCCATTGTCATACGAAGGATTTCGTATATATTGGAAAAGTACTATTAATCAATTGAAGGTATGTTGCTTCAAGATCCTATTAAAGAATATAATATGGTAAGAGACAACAAAGTTTTATCAGCTCTAATGTTGCTTTAGAGGACCAACTTTTGAACAAAGGACTCCACCTTTGGGAGGTAGAGTTGCTCAAGACCTAACTAGTTCCAGTCAAAACCTATCAGGGCGAGTTTTGCCATCTGAAAATTAGACCTAATGTAGTTTTCTGTCGGGATCAAGTCACACTTTGGGTTGACTTGGCACGACCAAATGTTACATATTATTTCCTGAGATAATATCTTTTGTAAATTAAGGATAAATTATAAAACTTACCTTAAATTAATACTTTATGCATAACATGATAGTGTTTTTACATATGATATGTATATGTATATACGTGTACATATATTTTATGTATATGTTTGTTTGTTTGTTTACATACACAAAAACATTTTAAAGCATCTCAAGCTTTGTTTCCCTTCTAAATTTTTCTGACACAGCTATGCATAATTTCTAAATTTGTACATTTTATATCTTGGGTCAGCCCTATCCTGACCAGATCACTAGTTGTTTTGGGCCAATATTAACCTGGTGCAAACCCAGCCAATGACACTGTAGTTGATTGTCCAGACTCCAAAACTCAAATTCTTTCTTAAGAAGATTTCTATTTCTCAAATTAAAGACTGGGTTGGCTATTGCTGGTGTTAAATTTACCAGATGCATTCCAGCGGAGTCAAGGAATCCTGATCCACCAACTAAATTTGGTTTGGATTTGGAAGACAAACTAGTTGAATCAAACGTAAATAAAAGAGATTTTAGTTGAGAGTTTTTTCTATCATTAAGGTTCCTAGGTGGAAGTTTCAGACAACTTTAAAACCTTGAGTACTGTTGAAATATGTATTGGGGTTGGTTAAAAGAAGATAGATGATATGGGTGTAGGCCTTTGAAAAGGTTGATATCCCTCTCTCTAATTTCTTCATAAAATCTAATCTAAAGCACCTGGTTCTTTAGTTTACTGATAAATTTTTTGTTGGTATTTCCAGGTTTTCTGTCTATTAGTTCTTGTTGCTGATACGCTGCTCTATGCCTTTTACTTGTCTCCCCTGGCTTTTGATTTTCTACCTTTCAGAATTGCACCTTATATCAGAGTTGTTCTTTTTGTTCTGAACATTAGGTATTGCCTGACCTATCTCAACTTGTTTGTTTCCATTCGGAGTAAATATACTGCAGCAGATTATAACTTTGGGCCCGTCTTTGAATTTTTTAATAGTCATTGTTTTACTATTTCAAATTTAGAAACTAAGGTTATTATTATATGCGCAAGAATGGAAGGGAAGATAATTGAAGGGACAGAGTAGAACTGAGTAGGATATAACATCTCTCATGTACTCTCATCCTTTTTTTTTTTCTGATATCAATGTTTAAAGGATTCCTGTGCCTGAAAGTTTATTTTCTTAAATGGAGGGACATTTTTGACATGAACAACACAAAAACTTAAGCTGTTTCGTAGAGACTTAGTCGGGAGCTGATATCTCTGTTTTATGGAGGCCAAGAACAGTTTGATCGTTAGCACTTTCATTTAAACTACACTTTTATGACCAATTGTGCTTGTCTTGTGCTCTGTACGTGCTTCAGTCTTTAAGGGGGGTTTCTTTATTTCATGTGTGGTGGCAAGTTAAGCTTTAGGTTATTTAGTAATTTATGACACGAGGTTACTTGCCATAGTTCACATGCCTCACAATGTGAATTCTTGTTTGTTCATTATTCAGTAAAAAGGCAAAATCCTTTATAACCTATTTTTGACAGTCAAATTCTACATTTGAATTTGATGTTAGGGAGCTACGAGAAACCGTCGTTATCTTGGTTGGGATGCTAGACACATACTTAAATGTCTTGGTTAGTTCACTTTCATGTTTCTCCTTGCCTTGTTCTTTGATGTTCCTGTTGCAATTCTTACAACAATTTCGCATGAATGCTACTTTTGGATTATTTCAATTTGTTATAATCATCACTCTTACTCAGATAGTGCTTTGTCAAATTGCGTGCATTGCAGGCATTGGGACTTTTGTTTCTTCTTTTTGCTAGTTGGGTGGCATATGTGTTTTTTGAGGATACAATACAGGGGAAAACAGTATTCACTTCCTATGGTACTACGTTGTATCAAATGTTTCTTTTATTTACCACATCCAATAATCCAGATGTTTGGGTTCCTGCATACAAGTAAGAGTTTTGAATTTTATAGTTTTAATTTGTCTGGCTAGATGACTTTTATCCTTTCAATTTGAGATATCATCAACACTCATAATTTTTATTTTTTGCTTTAAAGGTCTTCTCGTTGGTATGCCCTGTTCTTTGTACTGTTTGTGCTGGTGGGGGTTTACTTTGTTACAAACCTTATCCTTGCCGTTGTCTATGATAGTTTCAAGAGTGAGGTAAATGTGTTCATACAATTATTCTCTCTGTGTAGATTTAACGATAAAGTTACTTGAAAGGATTGGAGCTCTGTTGACCCTGTTCCTATTAGCTACCCAACCTTGGAGTATATTATAAGAATTTTGATGTTCATCACGTACTCTAGGATGGATATTCATACAAATAATAACAATAATCAAATATTCTTTTGTTGTAGCTTGTGAAACAAGTTTTTGAAAAGGATCTCCTGAGAAGAACTATGCTGGAGAAAGCTTTTGATCTCTTAGATACACATGTAAGTGTAATTTTCATGTTTCTGTTTAATTTTTCATTATCAAACAAGGCTAGCCTGCTAATATCAAAATAACTATGTTTTATTTTACAACGATTTTGATATGTGGTTAGCTATATGAACATGAAAGATTCTCTACTTTCCCTTCATGAAAGATTCTATACTTTCCCTTCTTTTATTTCTGGTGGGTTATCTTTTCATATCCTTTGATATTCAATATAAAATTTGTTTTTACTCCTTTATGTTAAAAGAGAATTATTAAGAAATTAAGATTGACCTTTATCTTTATTTAGAACAACATAATGTTCTAATCTTTGATAGTTACAAGGAATGTAACATCCCACTAATAGTTTCATTGCTAGTAATCATCACAAGATAAAATAAACATATATATCTAATATTCACATTACAGTTTAAAGTCTTTTCAAAATAAACTTTCCTTCTCATAGGGAATTATCGTATATACATATCCCAAAAAAAGAAATTTAACAAAACAAAATAAATTTTGTTTCCCTTTCCTTAGCTTATCCCTCCATACATTTTCCTCCCGAAATAACATCTACTCCAGTGTAACACACGATCATCACAGTTTAGAAAGAAAACAACACACAAGCATACAAGATAGGGTAAGCTAGTGTTTAAAATTTTGCACACATGCATATATTAAAACCATTTACATATTGTTGCATAATTAGGAGAATGATTATGTAATTAAGTGCAAATTTTATTCTCTAATTATTAGGACAAATTTGTTAGTGATTTGATTTGATTTGTACTGCTTTAATCACCCATTATTTCTTGCTTTCATTACCTATTATTTCTTTCCTTAATTAGGTTGTAAATAGTCTATAAATTGAGACTATAATCACATTTGTAAATAACATCAGAAATACATTCCATCCATTTCTTTCAACTTGGTATCATAACTCCTGATCTGGTAGACTCTACTTTTGCAATCTTTGTTTAGCAGTCTTCATTGCTGCAATTACTTTTCTGGGCAGCCTTCATTGCTACAATTACTTTTCTGGGTAGCCTTCATTGCTGCAATTACTTTTCTAAACAACCTTCATTGTTGTAATTTTTTTTCTCCTCCGTTGACCACTACCACTTTGTGCTGTTGATCGTCACTACCACTGCCAGCCGCCGACCACCGTCGACTGCCACCGACCACTGCTGACTGCCGCTGACCGCAGCCGTCAGAAAAATTTTCCGGCATTTTTTTTCCAAACATAACCACCACCAGTTTTTTTTTTCCTGCAAAGCCCAATCGGTTTTGTCTTATTGCTGTCAACTCTTACCAATGTCGGCTAAAAATACAACCCCTTTAGCTCCAATGATTTGTAGGTGTTGCAAAGCAACTACCGTATCGATGGAAACAACTACCTGCAATGGGCCCAGTTGGTTCGTGCTACTCTCAAAGGAAAGAAAAAATTGAATCACCTAGAAGGGAACCCTCCAGCCAAAACCGATTCTAAATATGAAGATTGGGACGATGAAGACTCTCTTATCATGACTTGGTTATGGAATTCTATGACACTAGAGATTAGCCGAAATTGTATGCTCTTCTCCGCTGCTAAGGAGATTTGGAAAAACCTTTGTCAAACATACTCTATGAAGAAAGATACTGCAGCATGTTATGAGATAGAAAACAAGATCTTCCATACCAGCCAAGGGAGCCTGTCAATAACAAGCTACTATGGTATGTTGAATGGTTTATGGGTCGAATTAGATCAATATCAAATTGAAAATGAAGTGCACACATGACTCTATCGCACTAGCACAATTCCTTGAAAGGATGCAAATATTTATATTTCTTTCTGGATTGAACTCTGAATTTGATCCAATTAGGATTCAAATCTTGGGTAAGGAAAAACTCCTTTCTCAGTAATGTTGGATGGGGGGCAACTCCGTTGATAGTTCATCTCTGGCCTAGAGGTTGCTTACTCGAGACAGGGCATTTTTCAAAGGAAATATATCCTTGATCTTTTCAAAGAGACTGGTAAGTTGGGTTGTAAGATCACTGGAGTACCAAAATAACAAAATCATAGGATTGGAAATGATGAGGAAAACCCAAAAGTGGAGAAGACACAATATCAAAGACTTGTGGGAAAACTCATTTATCTATCACACACTAGGCCAGACATAGCCTATGCAGTTAGTGTGGTTAGCTAATTTATACATGATCCAAGAGAAAGACACTTGTAGGTAGTAAATAGAATTATTCAGTACTTAAAAGCCTCTCCAGGGAAGGGATTGCTATTAAAAAAGGGAGAAAACTTATCCATGAAAGTATATACTGGTGCTGATTATGCAGGATCAATTGTTGATAGGAGATCCACCGCAGGCTATTGCATGTTCTTGGGTGGAAATCTGGTGACATGGAGAAGCAAGAAACAAAATGTAGTTCAAGATCAAGTGCAGAGGCATAATTTAGAGTCATGGCTCAAGGGGTTTGTGAACTATTATGGATGAAGATCATACTTGATGACCTCAAAATAAAATATGAAGCTCCTATGGGTTTGGCGTGTGATAATAAGTTCGCTATCAGTATTGCACACAATCCAGTTCAACATGATCGAACAAAGCATGTAGAGATAGACCGACATTTTATTAAGGAGAAGTTGGATAATGGTCTTATAGCCACAGAGTACATCCCTTCAAGACTCCAATTGGCAGATAGATATGTTTACTAAGGGACTTTCCGTAAAACAGTTCAAAGATCTTACTTGCATGTTAGGAATGATAGATATACATTCACCAACTTGAGGGGGAGTGTTGCATAATCAGGAAAATTATTTTGTAATTAAGTGCAAATTTTATTCTCTATTTATTAGGACAAATTTGTTAGTGATTTGACTTGTACAACTTTAATCACCCATTATTTCTTGCTTTCATTAGCTATTATTTTCTTCCTTAATTAGGTTGTAAACCGTCTATAAATTGAGACAATAATCACATTTGTAAATAAAATAAAAAATACATTCCATTTATTTCTTTCAACTCATATTTTCACAATTCACACAATCAATTCATATCTTTTCATGGGTACATATTCAATTCGTTCAATATACATGTATTAGAATCAAGTATCTAAGTCTCAACCCACTGGCTACATCTCATGTCATTAATCACTGACATTAACATCGCAAACACTTGATTCTATTTTCGGAAGACACATATATTAAATTAGACTCAAAGATCTCTGCACCTTTCACACTACCTTCACTAAGTTGTATTACACAGTAAAGTTATATAATAAGAATGTATCCATTCATGTGACAGGGTGAATCCCTATGACCTACCAGACATAGTTCTTTTTCACATCGTGAAAGAGTGTATTTGAGATCCCACATCAATTAAATATATGATTAAATTATAACTTATAGAATCTTTATCTTACAAGTTAGTTTTGTGAGGTTGAGTTAGGAATAAAACTCAGTTTCTAAGAGTTTTGAGTAAACAATTCATTCTGCTGTGTTAGTGCCGTGTAAGTGTGTAGTGTAATTGTCCTTGTTCTGCTGTTTTTTTATTATAAAGTTGTCTTTATATTGATTCTTGTTCTTTGATATAGGTTTCTTTTGTGACTTTGCTACTTATTTTTATTGATTCTAACGGTATTTGAGATTGTTTTGTGGTTGCAGAATATTGGAGCTCTCAACAAAAATCAATGCATTAGGCTCTTTGAGGAGCTCAACAAGTACAGGTATTATTTTATTCCCCAGTGTTAATTATGCTTTCAATTTATCATATTCTTTGTTCTCGGATTACTCAGTGATATTGAAAAAATCAGGTTGTTTTTTATATTTTTGAAAATTTGTATGTATTACGTATTTCTTGACGAGACTGATGCCTGACTTTCATGTCTCATCCGTATATATTAGCTCTGTTCATCTTTCTTCTAAACTTGGAAAGCACACGCATAGAGGGTTTTCTATAATAACACAGCTGTAGTTGATATACGTAGGTCAACGGAATTTAGCATATGTTCATCTAAGTTTGCCAAGATGGGGAAATTGGACATCAAGGCTTTGAAGGAAATAAGGAACATTAAGTATTTTTGTTAGCTTCCCGTGCAAATTAATAGGATGTCAGATAGCACATGGAACCCTTGTTTTAAGGTGAGTTTGGTAGAGAAGATGGGAGAGGATGAGTGGAGATAGAATTAGTATGGGGTTTCAGTGGAAGAGAAGGAAGAGAGAAATAATGTTAGAAATAATGGGACCCATTGTACTATTTTTACTCATCACTCTCCTCATCTCTTCTCCATTTCTCTTCAATGAAACACCTTTAATCTCCACTTGATTCCCCAACTATTTACACTCTACCCACTTGTTTTCATCCAACCAATTTCTTTCATCTTTATCAAACAAAGCATTAAGAAAATCTTACATTGACCAAGGCTGGATAAACTACAAGGTTAATTGAATTATGTTTAGTAACACATTAGTGGCGAAGATTCATATACCTAATATTTTAAGGTTTTGGGTTGGATGTAGTTAACTTTTCTAGATTGACTCATTCATAGAGATCTTCCCTATGTTTTACCCAATCCTATTGCCTAATAGTGGTATTTATTTCCCTTTACCCCCATTCTTCTTTCTCTTGAATGAAACATGCACACACAACACTTCATATCAATCAAAGAAAAATGTTGGAAGACAGAAATTGTTTTTAAGGATTAAGAGAAGAGGCTGCTCTCCCTAAATGATGTATTGCTTGGTTTGCTTCCATTTGAAGCTTCACATATTTCTCATGAAATTTTAGGAGTTACCAAGTAAGCCACTGTTCATATTATTGTTGCTCATAGATTTTCTCTACTGTTTCTGTTTTGTTTTCTCGGTAAACTGGCACTACATTTTTTTGACACAAGAAGTACTCGTTAAATTCTAAGTTTTCCATTGTCTTCCTTTCGCTTTATGAAGGTTGAAGCATAAATTTTGTTTTCTTTAGGACTTTGCCAAAAATCTCCAGTGAAGAGTTTGAGCTGATATTTGATGAGCTGGATGATAGTCATGATATAAAGGTAAAATCTGTTCTTTTGTGTTTGGTTATCTTCTATGCACATACTGATGCCTATGTGTGTAGATGCATGCTTTAATGTAAATGCATTTTGTACTTTCAGATCAACAAGGATGAATTTGCTGATATTTGCAATGCAATTGCTTTAAAATTTCAAAAGGAAGATGTTGTAAGTTCCAAGACTCCAAATTTAAAACATCTTGAAGTTTAAGTGAACTGTAACTAGGAAGGTAAACATTTGTAGCGCATGTAATACTTTGCAATTTGGTTGCAGATGTCTTACTTTGAGTATTTAGCGTTCTACCAGTGGCCCAGCTCAAAGAGATTAAAAGAATTTGTAAAGAGTCCTATGTTTGGATACTTAGTGTCCTTCATTCTCATAGTAAACCTGGTTGCAGTTATTATTGAGACAACGGTACGACGTGTTTTTCAATGAAAATATTTATTAACAGTTTTCCATGCTAAGTAATTTATTAATTCATGCTAACCACAACCTGTAATATCATTTGTTGTGATGTGACTATATGCTGGATATACTTGCATTTTTCAATAATGTTGTATATAGGTGCTATTTTTATTAAAAATCATGTAAGAATGAGGTCTAATGAATTCATTATGTACTGATGCTTTAAATATAGCCACAGTTCAAATGTCTGATTGTTCTACTGGCAGCCTGATATCGGTCCCATCTTTTCCAGCTTTAGTGGTCATAAGAATATTAAGAACTTTGTGTTCTCTACTTACATTAACATATTTTTCATTTTTTCTGTCGAGCACTTGTATCTACAAGTCAGATAATTTTTTTATTTATATGTGATCTGGCAACAACTCACAAAGAATACTACATTCCTCTGGATTTTGGGTTTTGGAGTTTGAGATGTTAGTTTCTAAAATTTAGGCCATCCACATTTCAAAAAATACACTCAATTTGACTTCAGAGTAGTTATAGATACAGAAGAGGATAGAATAAAGATTAAATACTCCGCAATTGATCAAAACTTGATGTGGTACATGTGTTGCAAAGTACTAAGTCTTATTTTATTTATATTAGATCATAATCCTAACTAATTAAGGAAATACATAATTAATATTAGGTAATATGAAAACTAAATTATAAGCAACAGTTTAAGATATTCTAAGTTACTTTATTAGATATAATCAAGATGTTACTAGATATTTTGCTATATTATTATTAAGAACTCGAGGTTCTACAAAGATCAATAAGACAGTTCCACGAACTTTTCATACTAAAACAGGCTGAATGTTATGTTCTTTTATAAATTATCCTACACCATCATATTAAATGTGTGATTTAAATGTTAATGTTGTCATATTGGAAGGACAAAAACATGGTTCCCCTGTACTTTCAAGCACAAAAAGGGGAGGCCATATGATTTTTTAATAAATGAGTCTCAATCCTTTTGGTAAAAGTAAAATGTATAAAGTGAGCTGATCGTATCCATTCTATATTATTAGATAATCTTCCTCACACAAATGTAAGCATCCACAAAACAAGATCTTGAATGAGAAGTTCAAGCTGTTGTGTTTATTCAAGACAAAGTTTAATCGGGATAAAAGAAGTAATTCATTTAAGAGAGGAAAGTTAGTCTCAGAAAACATTTTCGTGTACCACTACTGTATCTGTAATTTTAACATAATATTTTGCAACTTTTTATCTCTTGCTTCTTTTCTGATTACACCATTATTTAACTGTGACATCCAGGTAGATTATTTTTGATAAATTTAGTGGTGGTAGCTGATATGGACTCTGCAACCTAAATAATTGATGATTTCCGTAAGCTTAGCAAATATTGTCTGGGTATGTTTATCAAAGATAATTACAATCATAACAGGTGTACAAAAATGCACCATGTTCTTTGTGTTTTTGAACCATGATACTATATTCTATTCCAGAGTTTTCTTCTGTGATGTGTATGTGAACATGTGTCATGCCTGTAAAGGCCTCATCTTGTTATTCCTAGCTTATTGTGCTGTTACTGATTCAAATTTTTGGAGGCATATAAGTATCTTCATGTTGATTATTTTGTATTAATTCGCAATCGCAGCTTGATATAGAAAACAATTCTGGTCAAAAGCTGTGGCAAATGGTTGAGTTCGTTTTTGGTAAGGACATCTAGATTGTGTTTTTACTTGTCATTTCTTTGACCTTGCAGTGTGAAGTCCTTTTCTGTACTGTACAAAATGCTTCTGATTCTTTAAAGTAAAATATCTAAAGCTTGAATTGAGTAGTTAAGTTCCCCTGACTAATTTCCTCTGCTTCACTATTTTCATATGCAGTGGTGGTTTAATTTTAAATGTAAAAGAATATATTATTTTGAATATTTAAGTAAGATTGATATATTAGGGCCAGGAGATGTTTTAGAGCCAGGATATTCAGTATAGTTTACATTAATTTTTTTGATATTGCAGAGTTAAAAACAGACTAGAGAAAATAAAGAATTCCAAATTTCTTTGACTGATAGCAGTGGACTAATTTTTATTGGTTTGACATGCCAAACAATTCTGTTTTCTGATATAGAATGATTCATTTTGATATTATTTATTTAAATTAAATATGAGACAATGTGAGAGAAAAAGTTAGGATTAGTAGGTCAAGGTGGTTGAAGGAGATATGGGTCTCTGAGGTTCTGGTTGAAAAAAGGGTAACCAGTATGTTGAAATAACTGTTAAAAGTAAAGTGGTGTGAAGGGTTGAGAATTTAGACTATTTTAAACCCCATTTAATTAATTCTGTATGTATATAGAGGTGAAACATCCTTCAACGGAAGAATGAGAATTCCAAGGTAAAATTACCCTGAAAACTACATAGAGTAAATGTCTCTAACTAAATTAAAATAATTTCTTAATTTAACCTAAATCACGACAATATTTCAAGTATAATCTAAAGAGATTAACCAACAAAAATATTGGATATGAAAGTAAACCATGAGTACATAATCTCTTCGTCTCTATTTTGTTTATCAATTAAAGTTATAAGTTTTTAATGGTTGTTTTCTATGACATTAAATACTGAGAATTCTTGTGTCTTTGGGTTCTGCCTAAACTAAAAACTTTTTAGTCGGGCAGCATATTTTTGAGAGAAAAGAATCGGCAAAACTAAATGAGTTTATCTCTATTTTGTTTATCAAGTAAAGTTATAAGCTTTTTTATAGTTGTTTTCTATGACAAATTGACAATATATACTAAGAATTCTTGTATTGTATCTTTCGGTTATAACCAAACTAAAACTTTTAATTCAGGCAGCGCATTTTTAAGAAAAAAAGGATTGGCTAAACTAAATGAATCTCACTTATTTTATTTTGTCAGATACTTTCTACGAGAATGCATAGCTTTCACTGAGATTTTTTTATATTCTATTTTATTCATTTTTACATGACATGTTTTTGTGCTTGCATGAACAAATAATTGTAGCTCAGAATTTTAGGCTATAGGTTGATTTTATATATTTATCCGTTCTTAGCGCACAAGAAATAAAATCAGTGATGGAAATATGCTATCCCTTTTATTGTTGTTAGTTTCTAAAATACTGTTGAGTACTTGGGGGATTCTTTATTTTGCTTTGGTGCATTTTATTTTATTTTAATACACAAGACCTTATGCTTTTACTCTCTCATATGATCATTCCTTGCTTTTTTTCAGGGTGGATATATGTAGTAGAAATGCTTTTAAGGATTTATGCATATGGATTTGAGAACTATTGGCGGGATGGTCAAAATCGCTTTGATTTTATTATCACGGTGATAATTGGTAACTCATTATGCTGCTTGATACTTTTTTCTCTTTAAACAACATGTGGTTGAATGCATAGAATCTGTTCTTTTGCTTTTCCATGAAAAGGGGATATTCACAGTTTAGTTTAGGTCAGTTGGAATACAAAACCAAATTCAATCCAATCCAATCTGATTAGAAGTAGTTTGGATTAGATTAAGGTCTGTTTGAACAAATTTATCCATAAGCTCCTTCTAAAAGAAAAAATTAGGTGTCTAAGGGGTCTATGATTAAACAGCAAATAAAAATCAACTTAGTTGGTGTAGTGGTTAAAAGTTTTATGTGTGCTCATGTACTTGTATTCAAACTCCCTCCTAGAGAAAAATGTTAATAATAATATTATTTGTGGAGCAAAATGTTAATAATTTGTAGAAGCTCTCTCATACAACTTCTCTAGTATTTTTTTATTTTTAACTTATGCATAAACTAATTTTAGCTTCTTGAGTAGTCAATTAATATTTTTTCTTCTTATTTTTCTCTCCTAGAAGGGCTTATAGAGAAACTTGTTCAAACAAACCATAAGATGATTTGGTTTCTTAAAATTATGAATTTATTTTCATTATTTTATTGTTATTTCAAATACTACACTATTATATCAACACTTTCTAAATAGCACCATTTTACATGTATTTTTTCCCTTTCCCTTTAGTATAATTATTTTTGCATGTTTTTCTCAAAGAACTGGCTACTTCATTGACTAGTTTGTTTTCTATACCACTTAAATGTATGAAAGTAATTGAAGGACTTGAGTTTGCTTATTGTGAGTAACAATGAGATAATGATCTTTTAGAACCTAAACAACTTAAAAGGTTTCTAGCATCCTTAGCATTATTGTAATGATAGTGATTCATATGGTCACTTTCAATAACTAAAAGGGATGTTTACTTGGTTTAGGGTGTTAGTGAAAAAGGAAATGTATAATAATATTAAAAGGGAGGTCGTTTTATTGGGTTTGGTTATAAAAATAGTGTTTAAAATCTGATCCAAACCAAATAAAAACAAGCAGGTTTTTAGTTTTAGATTTTTTTAGTTAACACTTTAATTGGTTTAGTAATTCTTCGATTGGGTTTAGCATTCTAGAATAGTCTGAGTTGGATTTGAAAGCCTGATCATTGAAATAGTAGTGGTAGTCTCGGGTGTATGAAAATAGAGGAAAATGTACACAGTAGGATTTAGTCGGGCTTAATAAATAATATAGTAGTTTGAGTGTTATATGTGACAGAAAAGTAATGTACAAGCTTACGGGAAAGTTTTATTACTCAATTATAAGACCTCTGATTCTTTTTGGTGAATTTTAAGACCTCTAATATTGTATGATATTTTGTGTTGGGCAAGAAAAAGTCAACAGACGAATAAACAAATGAGAATCTTTGTTGAGTTATTAGAAAAGATAGACAAAAATAAAATATTAGGAATGAATGCATTAGAGTAAGTTGGGGTAGCACCTAGTTTAGAATAAAACTGTAAAACTTGCCTTAGATGGTTTGAGTGTGTGGGGAGAACACACATTGGAAGTCGTAGATAAGAGAGAGGAAAAAGAAATAGGGCAAAACCACATAGAAGGAATTTATGGTCAATAGTTTCTTTATAGACATGATTTATGATGTTACTTGATCTATGTAGCTGACCTCACCTAATGAGAAAAGGTTTGGTTGTTGTTGTAATATTAGGTGTCTAGAATCTGCTATTCTAGTTCATAATACGTTGCATTCATTTTAGGCTCTGGATTTGTATTTTTTATGGGAAATCTAGTTTTTAAGGCCTTGCTATGCTGCACTGGCTGATAATTCTAAATTTTGCAGCCATTGGAGAAACTGTAACTTTTGCTGTACCTGATGACGCTCTTCCTTTTATCACAAATGGAGAATGGTATGAACTTTTACTATGAATATTCCAATGTTTTAAATTTCTGTTTCTGGTTCATAATTCCTAATTACTGCATGAAACATAATGCTTAATGTTGCACATTTCGGGATTTATTTCACCGAACATCCCTTCAGTCCCAGTAGAGTGTATTTTCAGGACCCATTTTCATTACTAGTGTGTCTGAAAAATAGTATATTCATTTGAAGATGGGAAGTTGTTTGTCCTTTGGTTTTGTAACATTTATTTGAAGGTGCTATTACACATTGCTTTGCCTGATTCCTTACAGGATTCGTTACCTTCTTCTTGCAAGAATGTTGAGATTAATAAGAATCCTAATGCATGTCAAGCGATACCGAGCCTTTGTGGCAACTTTCTTGACTCTCATACCAAGTTTGATGCCATACCTAGGGATCATATTTTCTGTCTTATGCATTTATTGTTCGCTTGGTGTACAGGTGAGTGAAATGCTAGTAGTGGTTGATCATTTTCTGAATAGATTTACAAGTTAAATTGAGGATTTATTTCACCTTTTCATACTAATGATCCATTTCTTTTTCTAATAAAATTACTCCTGTTCTATCTTTGTATCTGCAGATTTTTGGTGGAATTGTTAATGCTGGAAACCCTGAATTGGAATCAACAGCTCTTGCCGAAAATGAGTATCCTTTGATCATCTATAAAATTGTCTCCTTTAGCTTGTAATGGTTTGTCTGATCGGGTAATAATTATATCTTCCTTCACGCCAACATAAATTTCAAGCTCGTGTAATTTCATTATTCTCACTAAACATGACATTTCTTGGGGGTGAAGGTGGGATTTGGTCAACAATCTAGGTCTGAATTTAATACTGGTATTTATGTTGCTTCTTAAACGGAACAATTGCTTACTGTAAAGAAAATGGAATAATTGAGGTAAATGTTATTTGGAGTGTCATTCTTGACAGAAAATAGCTATTTGGTTTTCAATTTCAATGATTACCCGAATGGAATAGTGACACTTTTCAATTTTCTTGTCACGGCAACCTGGGATGAAGTGATGACGGTATGTGTGCTGTCCCGTTTTCTTTTTTACTTACACTGTGATCTGTTGATTTTTGATAATGTAATTAGGCTAATAGTTGTTGCAGGCTAGCCACCATTGGTATGTGACATATATTTCTTTGTTTTCATAACAATTTGTCTTGATTAAATTTCTGGTCCCAGTAGTATTTTACTAAAAATACAAGAACTAAGTCTTACAACTAGGTGAGGTTAGTTACATGGATCGCATCATGTCATTTGGTTCGGTTGAAGACCAAAGTTTTAACAATGTTATTTACAATGAGATCCTGTTTGACCACATCCTCTTCTTGGCCTCACTCTCCTCCTCATAGGATTAAAACTAATTTTATTTTCTTTTCTCAGTAAAGCATTTTATTGAAAATACTACAAGATAATCATGTTTTAGATCTATGCCAAATATTTGAATTTAATACTTGTGTTTTTGTAATAGATAAAAGTCACTCAAGCAATCCTATAGTCAGCATTGCGTTTATAATGATAGCAATTGGAAATCAATATAGTATTATCCAATGTGAGCTGGCTATATGGAAAACTTGATATGCTTACTAAAAAGTACTTGTGAAGCATGATGCCTACTGGCATGTTTTGATTGTGTTTTGAGACTCAGTCAACATACAATCTTCCTATGTTATCAACCAGTTACATTTGGTTGTCTACTCGGTCAAGTTTAGAATAGTCCATATGAATCCGTCATTCAAGTTGTCTTCAATCTATCTTTTAATTTAGGTTGACATTCATGACCAATAAGTGGTTTCGGTAAAATATATTTGACTAGTTGTACTGAAAGTTAATAATGAATGGACGTTATAATTTGATGTTTAGTGGATTAATTATTTGCATAAAGACAAAGTAAAAGGATTGTTCAGTGTCCTAGTATGTTTTTGAGGAAGTTTGAAGTGACCTACCTCTCCCTCTTTGGAAACAAGGCATATTGAGTTTTGTACTATGGTTCTAAGGTTGTTCTCTTATGACCAAATTAAACTGATATAAGCTGAATTAGAAAAAAATAATAATAATATATATATATGTATATATATATATATATGTATATATATATGTATATATATATATATATATATATAAATACAAGTTTCTTGTTTATGACATGTACCTACCTAGGATTAAAGGATGATACATCTCTGACTCAGCATAACATAATACACTTTTAGGCGGTTTGCATTCCAAGTCCTCGATGAGTTTTCCATTTAATTCCTCGAGTTTATATGTCCCATTTTGCAATGAATCAAGTACTCCGTATGGACCGTCTCAGTTGGGTGCTAAATTAACAATTTTGTCCTTCTCAGCTTCTCCAAGTTTGTGACAAATTAGGTCACCCTTATGGAAAAGACGTTCTAGGATACACGTGTTGTAATGTCATGCAACTCTTCCCTTTGCGGCCTATTCTTTGACCAGAGCTTCTTCTCTTATCTCATGGACAAGGTCTAAGTCGACTATAAGGTTGTCATTATTATGGCTTTCATTTCATCAAAATTTTGTCTTCCCATGACAATTCACTGAGCTCTATAGGGATCATGGTGTTAGCCCCATATGTTAGTTAGAAAGCTGTCTCTCCCGTGGATGATTGAAGGGTACAATGAGGCCCCCAGAATATGCAAGTATCTCTTTGGCCCATAGACCTTTGGCATCGTCGAGTTTTTTCTTGAGTTCTCTAGCAAGCTTAAGCCTAACAATCAACACTTGTTGGATGTTTTGAAAGTGAAATGAATAGCTTGCTTGAGAATTATGTCATTGGGTCCTTCCAAGATGATTCCATCCCGGCTACCTTTTTTGTTCAACAAGCTATCAACACTAAGTGACCATCAATCACGTTTTTCACTGAGTTTTGGTAATTCAACCAAGAAATCGGCCAAGTCAGGAACATACCAAAGATTTGTATGAGTATGTAGAGTTTAATAAGTACTTTTAGAAGAATATTTATTTCTATAGGCTTTTGCTTATTAGACAGTTGAATATACATTAAAAGGGTTGTTAGGACTATAATGTGATTGTTTGGTTGTGTAAAGAGCATTAGTTACTCATTATCGGGTTAAATGTATTGTGCTGAGTCAGAAATGTATTATCCTTTAATCCTTTAAACCACTTTATAGACATGTCTTAGACCTCTTTATAACTTGAGAGAGAATTAGGGGTGACTCGACCAAATAAATTGTCCAATTCACCCATAGGTAAATACGTTTAATTCATTCATTACCATAAAAGAAATGGATTGAATCCAATCTATCTATTCAAGTTTATGAATAGTTAATGATTCATTCATTAATTTTCAAAAATCTAATTGATTATTTGAGATAGTTTATGGATCAAATAAATTC
>Ga0123341_1000911_pt1 | contig 20624 bp, 21 predicted proteins | sample Turbeapinknodule_FD_89959 | JGI IMG/M metagenome (GOLD analysis project Ga0123341, IMG submission 89959) | Root nodule microbial communities of legume samples collected from Mexico - Turtle bean Mexico pink nodule | ecosystem: Host-associated > Plants > Roots > Nodule | place: Mexico: Nepantla...
ACAATCGGTTGTTTCGACAAAACAACAGGTTGTTTTTCACTTAGTTTGAAAAACACTTTTCTTTTAAAAAGATTGAGAATGCCTATGCTTTGGATTCAATCAAGAGTGGATTACATATTAAATGTACCCCAGATCTTATCTAAAAGACAGCACAACAACAACAAGCACAACCAGCCTTTCATCATCCTTCAAAGGGTTTGGATTCTTCAAAGCTTGAACCCACTTGGTTCAACAAAGTCAGGATTACCTACGGTCAAAATCGTAGGTAAAAATTAATTACCAACAAATTGCATACGAAAAAAATTTGGAAGGTAAAACTCTAGTTGGTAACATTTACGTACAAATTTTCAAATTTGTAGATAAATTCATACTGCATAATCCTTATATAACATTTATATGTAATTACATGTGGATCCTATCCTCATGCAGTTACCTAATTATATACAAATATTATCTATAGGTAATTACATACATGTATTATTTGTAGGTTTATATACAAATAGGATCCATATATAATTACATACGAATGATATTGATATGCAATATCCATAGGTAAAGTCATCTTTGCTACTGCTACCAACTCTAATACATTAGATGAAAAAAAAATCAGGAAAATGTTAAAAAATGGACATATAATCCACAAGGAAAAAAAAATCCTCAGTAGAATAAAGATATATTAGTACAATGCTTTGATAATGACATTTACAGCCAAAACCTAAGAGTTATAAGAAGCAATTTGTAAAAGAATATTAGAAATGTATGTAGAGGAAAAGTATTCATTTTTAACATATCATAATTTTCTATCAAGGTTTGTGAAAAATGACAAGTTGTTTGAGATCCCACATCGATTAAAGATGAGGACAATTCATTGTATATAAATGGGTGCAAACCTCACCCTATGAGCTGGTTTTATGGGGTTGAGTTAGGCTTAAAGTCCACTTTGTAATATGGTATCAGGCCACCCGCTATCGAACCGTTATCAGACCACCCATCATATGTTATCCCATGCACGAACTGTCACTCTTGGCGTGAGGGAGTGGATGCAAACCTCACCCCATGAGACAATTTTATACATTTCTTTAACTGACCTGATTTACAAGGATCCCAAATCCTAATGAGAGAGTTCGAATCACCACCATCTATTACAGCAGAACATTCCTCACCGATATCCTTTACCAATAACAAAAACAAAATGTGTCTTACATTAAGAAAGAACAAATAGAATGACACATAAAAATATACCATTCGGGTTTGAGTGATTTAGGTTTTCATAACTTTTCAATTTGGGGGCCTAAGATTTTTTTTGAGGTTCACTACAGGCTTGGGAGAATATATTATGTAAAACATAAAAAGATCATGATGACACAAGCATTTATTGCATGAACCTTTATTCTAAGGTTTCAGCTACAACAAAACATTATCTTTAACTAGGTTTTTAATCCGTACGGGAAAAGAATTTAGGGTATTAATTATTTATGAAGTATTATTTTATTATTTTTAAAGAATATATTTATATATTAGTTATTAATTTGTGTAAAAACTATCCAAAAATATAAATACTTAAATTAATTAATTATAATACGTAGATATTTAGGAATTTAATTATCATGTACAAAATGAAATGCAGTGTATAATACAATGAGAAGAGGACATAATAAATAATGAAAAAAGGATAGATGTATATAAAAAAAATGGTTTAATTGTGAACAAAATGATAAAATTTTGGAGTCAATAAAGTAATAGTAAACAGGTAGGTAAAAAAAAGGACTAAATGTTAATTGTGATGATAAATGAGATGTTAGCCATTTAAACAATTAATTTAACTTGTCTATTGAGAAATTCGTCTAAAGTTTCAATGAAGAATGATATGCTGGATTTGAACGTGATTAAGTTTTTTGGTATTAATACTCGTAGTAGTAAAGTTCTTTGTCCTCTTCCTGTTAGATGAGATTTCCCTTCACTAGACTGGGTTAAAATTAACATTGATGAGACTGTTAGGGGATATCTTGGTCTTGCTACTTATGGAGATATTTTTCGTGGGAGTATATTGGGGCTTTCTTTGCGTTTCTTGAAGTTCAGACTGCTATGTTTGCTGAGTTTTATGGAGTTATACATGCTATGGAGGAAGCTCAAAGATGGGGCCTACTAATGTCTGGCTTGAATGTGATTCTATCTTGGTTTGTGCTGCGTTTACTGCTAGAACTAATGTTCCATGGATGCTTAGTAATCAATGAAATACTTGTCTTAATTACTATGGGAAAATCAAGTTTACGATTACTCATATTTTTCGTGAAGGGATTGCATGTGCTGATAAGTTGGCTAATTTAGGATTTATTCATAGAGAATCATTTCATTGGTATAATAGGCTTCCATCTAGTTTGATCTTAGAATTCTTTATGAATAGGTATTGTCTACCTATGCATTGTTTTTGTTAACATATGAGTTTTGGTCTAGTCCCCCATATTTTTTTTTTGTACTTTTTTTCGTTTTTAATAATACTTTTTTCATGTGATGGCAAATGATTGTTGTTACTTGATGTGTCAGCCTAGCTGAAATGTCAAGTTGCATAATGATGCCTAACATGAAAGTTTTTAATAAAAAAAACAATTAATTTGTTTGTTGCAACAGAAAATTCAATTTAATGTTTTTTGAAAATGTGGACTGTTTCAAGAGTTTGACTGTTTCAAAATATTTATTTTTAAAAGTATCATTGGCCGAAGAGTTGCATTTAGTGTCTCATTTATTCGGCAAGAGCTACTAATTGTTAAGCAAGCTGCATTGGCCGAAGAGTTGCATGTAGTGTTTCGTTCGTTTGACAAGAGCTACTAATTTTTAAGTAATCTGCCTTGGTCAAAGAGTTGTATGTAGTATTGCGTTTGTTCGGAAAGGGTTGTTAATTCTTAACCTATCGATCGGCGTTCAAAATTCAAATTCAAAAAATATTACCTTGTTTAGAATTTAATCATTAAAAAAAATTCAAGATGCATTTAACCTAAACTAGCAATATAAAGTTAATAAAAATGAAACTTCTAATTGAAAATGCATACAAAGAAGATTTAACCGTAACGGGAAACAAAGTATATAGCAAGCTATGGGTAAAAAAATTCAACATATGAGCTAAAGTGTAAGAGGAGCGGACAAAAAATGATTAGAAAAGGAAAAGTAAAGAATCGTTACGAAACACTTGTTGCTGTAAAACTTATTTCTTCAGCACCCCAGCTTCAAATGCACTACCAAAAGTAAAGTTAATTTTATTTTTTCTCAAAAAAAATTAAGTAACCCTTGGATCTAATCAGAAAAAGAAATTAATTTCAAAATCCATTAACCTAAATTGCAATATAAAGTTGCATGTAGTGTCTCGTTCGTTCGGCAAGAGTTGTTACTTTTTAAGCAATATGTCTTGGTCGAAGAGTTGTATGTAATATCATGTTCGTTTGAGAAGGGTGTTAAACTATGACCAAACGTTCAAAATTCAAATTCTAAACACATTACCTTGTTAAACAAGTAATCATAAAATAAAATTCAAGATGCATTGAACCTACACTAACAATATTAAGTGAAATAAAAATGAAACTTCTAATTTAAAATACAAACAAAGAACATTTAACCCTAACGGGAAACAGAGTATGTAGCAAGCTATGGGTAATAAGTTCAGCGAATGAGCTATAGTGTAGGAGGAGTAGAGGAAAAATAATTAGAAAAGGAAAAGTAAAGAATCGTTACGAAACACCTGTTGTTATGAAACTTATTTCTTCAGTACCTCGGCTTCAAATGCACCACCAATAGTAAAGTTAATTTTATTTTTTTCTCAAAAAAATTTAAGTAACTGTTAGATCTAATCATAAAAAAAAAATTAATTTCAAAATGCATTTAACCTAAACTTGCAATATAGAGTTGCATGTAGTGTCTCGTTCGTTCGGCAAAGGCTGCTAATTTTTAAGTAAGCTACCTTGGCCGAAGAGTTGCATTTAGTATCAGGTTCGTTCGACAAGGACTGCTAATTGTTTTGCTATCTTGGTCGGAGAGTTGCATGCAGTGTCTCGTTCATTCGGCAAGGTACTACAAGAAAATCATGAAATATAAACCAATTTGTAGAAACCAAAATAATTAGTTGCAATAGTAACTAAATTAGAGACTATTTTAGAAACTAAAAAGAATTTTGGTTTCTAAATTAGTTTATATTATTTTCTATTATTGTTAAATAGTTTCTAAATTGGTATCTAATTAGCAACCAAGGTTTTTGCTATCAAATTTAGAAACTAAATAATTGGTAGTTAAAACCTTAGTTGCTAATTAGATACCAATTTAGAAACTATTTAACAATAATAAAAAAATAATAGAAACTACTTTAGAAATCATTTTTTTTAGTTTCTAAAATGGTCTCTATTTTAGTTCCTGTTGTAACTAATTATTTTGGTCTCTAAAAATTGGTTTCTATTTCATGATTTTCTTGTAGTAAAGAGCTGGTAATTGTTAAGGCAACTACCTTGGCCAAAAAGTTGCATGTAGTGTCTCGTTCATTCGCCATGGGCTACTAATTGTTAAGCAAACTGTCTTGACCGAAGAGTTGAATGTAGTATCTCATTCGTTTGGGAAGGGTTGCTAATTGTTAACCTACCAACCGAGCGTTAAAAATTCAAAATAAAAGCAGTGCAATTCAAATTCAAATTATAAGACTAATATTATCCACGTTTAATATAGTAGCATTGATTATAGCATTATATTAAAGTGGTGCAAATGTTTTTTAATCTATTTTTAATCAGATTACATTGTAACTATTATATTAATATTTCAGAAACAGAACTCACCGAGCTGTCTTTTACATCTAGTAGGATCACATCTAGTGCATCACCCAATTGTGAATCATATTCAGTATGATGTATAATCTGTCATTGCCTAATGAATCTAACTTGAAGACCATCAACTTAACATCGCTATTCACTCAGATAAAAGGACTTCACCAGTTATATGCAGCAACATAAGTTACTATGGAATTCGCCATTCATTGAATTATAAAACACCTTCTTATTCAGTAAATGATTATTCTAACAAAGATGAGCTTCACCATGGTGAAAATAATAGCTTACACAATATTCAGAATTGTAGGACATATATATGTTGCCATTTTCTGATGTAACTTGAATCTTATATTATGATTTAACTTAAACTATAATTTCATCTGTAACATATAATTTTTTGCTTTCAAATATTGTCAAAAACTTCAGTGTGAACAACATTTTTTTGTCTTGTTTGTTACATTCCCGTCTTCATTAAGAATAAGAATTCTCAATCTTTTCTTCGTTCTGACTCTAGAAATAGCAACGCACAACTATCCATGTATGAAACATTGACGTGGAAGATATAAACCAACTTTTGAATGTGATTGACCTTGGCTCTTATTGATTGTCATTGCAAAATAAAGAGCTATTGGAAATTGTCTTCTTTGGAACTTGAATGGCATACCTGCATTTGAAGGGATCAAATTCATTCTTGGAATGAATATTTTCTCACCAATATTTGTTCCTATTATAACTACTGCAGAAATTACATTTTTCTTTAAATCAATAACCTGTAATCTTGTTCCATTACAAAGACCATTGGCTTGATCAATATTTCTCAAAAGCATAATAGGCACACCAATTTTAAACTTAAGCCAATGACTTGATATTCCTGAACATTTAATCTCATTTAAGAATTCAGACGTCAACCATTCACCTTGAATTTCCTAGTCCTCATTTGATTGGCAAGGTGTATTCGAGCTAAGATAAGTTATTTCCTTACCACTTAATAAAGATAAAATAAAATCATTCACTTGGTCTACAAATTCTATTGTGAGACAAAGCATTACTCCATCATCAAAGTACCCAGAGACATCACAATAGTAAAAAAATTAGGATAAACAAAAATTGAACCAATGACAACAAAGGGTTTTTTTACAACTAGCAATATTTGCTTGAAAACACCTCCCAAAATCACAACTTTACCACAAAAGGATTTTTTAATATTTTCTTCATTCATGATTTTCATAATATCTCTCAAGGTTCTGTCAAAGGCTTCAAACACACATTTAATTCATCATTGGTGCTTCATGTTAGGTTTATTAGTGTCTAAGTTCAAGAGGGAGGGAAGGGGGTGAATTGAGCTTTTAAAAATTTTCACAAACAGAAACTGTTTTACAGTAATCTTGAGAAAAAGAACAAATTGATTTTAAAAAGGACAAATTTATTTTCTGATTACTTTTTCAAATCTAGAACCTTAATCTGATTAGCTTGAGATTAAAAGATAGTTTTTTCAAAACATTTGTAGGATCTTTTACTGCAAAAAATTTACATTTAGAAATTAAACTTTGAATCTTTAACAAGTGATCTTGAAGAAAATATGAATCTTGAAAAGAGTTAGCTTAAAGATTTATTACTCTCTTTAAACAGCCAACACACAAATTCAGATGTTTGCAAACAATCAAGAAATCAGGATCTTTGAAGAACAGTATGAACAAACCCAGAAAGAACAAATTTAATTTTAATTAAACATATTTATTTTCTAGCAGATTATCAAATTATGCAGAAAATGAGTGCAGGGATTGATTAGAAAAATGAACACACAGTTTATACTGGTTCACTCATCAAGAGCTACATCCAGTCTCACCTCACACAAAGGTGAAATACTAATCAATACAAAACCAATTACAAGACCTTGTGGTTCTTGAACCCTTCAAGAACAAGGCATACACAATGCTGAAGAACTCTATTTCAACAGCAAGAACACTCCAAGATGTTAGAATATATGGCCTTAAACGAGAGGGGGGTGAATTGTTTAAGAGGGGTTTTTGAAAACTTTTTCAGCTAGAACAAAATTCTTTATGTGAATCCAGATCAGAATTTCAGTTAGCCAAGAACTTAAGCACAATACAGCAAAGCACCAGAAAAACAATCGGTTGTTTATACCAGTAAAGCAATAACAACTGAATTTAAAGGAGTTTAAGGGAAGAAAAAGATACACCAACAATTTAAGATTGCACATTTTATGGGTTGCATTTTTGTTTATGATTTTTTAGATTAACAATTTAAGTTGAGAACCCAAAGAAGATCCCACTGGACATGAACTTAACCAAGTGGTTAAGTAAGCGTGAAGGTTCACTTCTAGAGGGTAAAGAGAAAAACACAATATGGTGATTATGATGATGAAAGTAAATTGCGGAAATGGAAGGAACATAAGATGAAGAAAGGCAAGTGATAACCAAAATTAAAAGACAAGCATGATATCTTAAAGAGGAATGGAATGGATGGTGCAAAAAGGAAGATAAAAAGAGGAAGAGATGAAGAAAGCTTATGGAAGAAGAAGGATTGTCACGCCACTTGGAGAAAGGAGATAGTCCAAGATGAGGGGTGAAAGAGCCGCCACTCGAAGTGCTCACACACTCAAGATAAGATCCGCTATGAGAACTCTCAAGTCTCACAAAAACACTCATGGAAAGTTTCTTTACTATCCAAATTCAATGTGTCCAATACATAAGGCAATGCACTATATTTATAGGAGAGAGTGTCTTGAAGGACAAGATAGAGGGGCAGGGGTGTCATTTGTGAGAAGCCTTCTAGAAGGTAGGTCAAAGAAACCCTAAACCTAGAAGTACTTGTCATGAAAGGTGGGCTTGGCACAAGCCCAACTTACTAAGCACACCCTACTATAGTTTATTCTTCTATTTGGAACCCCCAAAGTGAGCCCAATTTATTTACAAACATTTTTGTCTTGTAAGAAGACCAGAAGAAAAAACATTTGATGGTCTGATCTATGCCCAGTTATTCTTCTGCTGAGGTCCTTCCAAAAATTTGGTGGGTCCTTCTCTTGGATGCTGAGATGACTGATTAAAGTGAGAAGTGTCTCTTGTGTCCTTGGTCATCTGCTTGGCTATTTGGGTTATATCAAGGTGCCACATAGGTTAGTCTACCAATGTTGTAGCCTTGCTTCCTTGGTTTCCATTGTCTCTGTTGGGCAATGCAGACAAACTTGCTTTGAAATTCAGAATATGCCAAATTCCTTCCATCAAAATATTTTTTTGTTAACCTCAAACCAAGCTAGAAACATTTTCTTCATAGATTCATTATTTTGAAATACTTGATCAAGATTATCATCATCTTTAAACAACGAAAATGTCAACCTTTGTACAACTGGCCAGCTATGATATATGTTAAAGTCAAAACTTCTCCAAACAGCTTCACACAGAGATAAGTATCTACAATCATAATAATTCTTGATTTCATCAACATTAGTTGTGCTTGCATCTTCTATTCTACCACTGCTAATTTTCATTATAGCTCTGTCAGGCCCTTTGTTGACATATTTGAAAAGATATTTGATAGAATTTGACTTATTGCAATATTTTGTATTCACATGTTTGATACCTCATAAGAAGATATGGACTATACGGAACAACATTGTTATTATCCATTTGGATACCATTTTTTTTCACAAATATACCATTAACCGATGTTTATAGCTTGGATATTCGTCTTCATCAATAGTTGTTGAACATATATACTGTTTTGGAAATAATTTCGAACATTTATCTTGTTTCATTCAAGGTGATTTTAATTTACCCACTCCACATGGTCCATATATGATGTAGCTTGTAACAACTTTGAACAATTTCGGAATGAGGCAATTCAGCAGATATGATTTTATCAATGTCTATTACATTATGCAACTTGTTTGATCCATCCAACCATAATAGTATGAGCATGTGGTAAACCTTTTTTTTGAAATTCAATGGTATACATTCCTAAAACAAAAGAAGAGTATAAGGCACATCAGTTAAGGCAAATTCATATTGTGAAACGATTTTTTAAATTACCTGCAGTTGTTTGACCAAAAAAAGTTATTCTTCTCAAAATATGTAATCATTTGATCAAGTTTGATTTTGAAGACTCTACAAACAATATCAAGTCTATCTAACAGACTTAATCCTTTTGGCCCAAGGGCATCACAAATTTCATGCCAATTGACATTGCATGTCATTGTTATGAACAAATCTGGATAACTAAATCTTTTACATATGGTCATAGAATCTTGGCAATTGTTGAACATGTACCTCATACCACCAGTAAAAGATGAAGGCAAAACCACACGTCTACCCAAGCAAGAAGGATCAGTCTCTCCTCTGTTAATTGCTTCTTGTAGGCCATTCAAAATTTCATAATGAATTAATTTTTTATTTAACCTAATGAAAGACAAACGTTGTGCTTCAATCATGGTATTATAGTCCACCAGAAATTGTTGAAACAACCTATCTGCATGTACTATGTTACCAAACTCATTATCTTTTTCTAGTTTCACTACCACTGTGACGTTCCCTTATTATAATATTTTCTTGATAACTCACTACAATACTTCTTGACAATTATATCTCTGCCTACATCCATGTTAGCAAAATCTCCCACTATTAAAGCACCTATTTCATTTGATGATAACGTGTTGTACACTCTTGGATCTTTGAATCAATTTCTAAATAATCTAAGTGTAACATCTGATGATGTATCCCGAAGAGACAAATCTCTTACTCTTCAAAATGATTTAGCAAGAATATTGTATTCATCAATCATCTTTATGAAATCAACAACCAATGATTTGTTTAGTATGCACTTATGGTTATTTGACCTGAAACCATATCCAATAGAATTATCAATAAGCAATGCGAATAATTGAATGTTTAAATATGCGTACTAAAAGAAATACTTAATCAAAATGGCTCATTCTATTACTTAACTCATTCTTAGTATTATATATATACAATTGAGGAAACTTAGGATTTGAATCTGCCTCTGGTAACAAACTTCCAATACGGTGATAATTTTTTCCACTAAGTATGAACTGAGGAGGTGCACAACCATTATTCATGGAAGAATCAATCTTCCCACCAATTGAAGAAAAGGAAAACATACAATTGTAAGTTCTAATGTTATCTAAGAAAAGCTTCCTTCTAAGATCTTCGCCATTTAATAAATTGTGGAGCAGTTCTGGAGGTCTTTGTAAAAAAGGTAGTTTTACTTTTCCCTTTTGGCAACATATAGAAAATTTCACTTCTCTTCTTAACCGAAGAAAAGAGCAAACTCTTGTCCAAAGTTGAGGAGTTGGAGAAGGAGGTAACCCACAGAGGGGAAGACCTCACCAAGGCCACTGAGTCTTTTAAGCAAGCTGCTGTCTAATCCTACCTCCCAGGATTCGAGGGAGCTTTGGAACAAGCAGCAGCAGTCCATCCCACCTTGGACTTTTCAGAGCTCGACTCGGGTAAAACCGTGGTCGATGGTCAATTAAGGGGAGATTAATCTAAACTTCTTTATAGACTTTAATATTTATTCGTTTGCTAACTCACTTGAAACTTTGACACTTTGAACATTTTGTTTATGTTTATTCAGCGCTTATAAATCTTCTGATGCATCTGGTTTTTAGGATTTCTAAAAAGTTTATTTTCATCCCTGCGAATGCCTGCCTCAACATTTTACTAGTTAACTTAACTCATCCCCTTGATCATAACACAATTAATATAACAATGTTGTTAACTTAGGTGTGGAAAATAATAACCTATCTACCTCGATAGAGCATCTAATCTTTAATAAGTGACGCCTTTGTACTTAGAACAACCTTTCACCTCAACTTGACATGTACCCTTTTTCTATCTAGGCATTCACTATAAAACTTTACTTCACGAGTTAGGTAAGGGGTATGAAACCTTGAGTTCTCTGGATTATCCCAAGCTCGAGCATGGTCGAGTCACCATGGCCTTTGAACTGAGCTGCCTTACAGTGTGAATATTGCATTTGTAACTTGATATCCACCTCGCAGGTCGCCTGCTCGGATAGTTGACTCTGCTCCGAGCTCGGTCGTCTTATCACGCATTGTCTTGAATGACCCATTGTTTAACTAATACTTGTCACACACCACTTATACTTGGGTAATCACACCTACACCGAGCTAAGTCGTTTAACTACTCATCAACATTTTCATCTTTACAGGGCGCCTATACTAGGTCATCTTACTGTATGCTAAATCATCAAATATATTTGTTCTCGCCGGTTGACCTAGTCGTTGGTTGACTCCAATCCCAAGCTCTGGCTCTATCTATCTCTGTTGGAACCTGCTCTTCCCTTTGTTCATGACTCCGTTGAGACAGAGGGGGCTACCTGTTGATTGCACTCTGACGATCAAGTGAGTACAAGACTTATAGAAACAAGAAGTAACTAGTTTCAGTCTTACAAACAACATACCTTTACCTGGGATCTCAAGCCCCTTTTATAGGCTACCTCTTGTAACAACTTTCTATCACGAGAGTCTCTTCTCCACTAAAAGACTATGCAATAGGAAGATATTCTGTTCTAGGGCACACTCTCTTAGCGCTGCAACTGAAGAGAACTCTTCCTCTCCAGAGTGCATAAAATCTTAACAGAATAACTACCAGGGTACCAACTTATGTACCAGCTTCAGGGGTCCAATCTGTTTCACGTAGGTGCCCTTGGCAAGGCGCTACACATCGTACATGTAACCTAGCTCATCGTGCCCTATCACCCATGGGCTTAGGTTTAGAGAAAATATTTTGCTTGTACTAGACATATACGCACTAAGCGCACCCTTAGGTCCATTACTACCCCTTGTTGACCGCCTGGGCCTTTCACACAGGGGGTTACGTTAAGTCTATAGAAAAGATTTAACACATGTCTGAAGCCCAACCACATGGCCCATCAACTTGGCACAAAAGCCAAGCTGACCTATCTAAGGTAGGTGCTGAGCTCCGACCAGTGAACACTGAGCTCTGATCGCTCTGGTCCAATACAATATTCACCTCACAGAGCGCCTATGCTCGGGTAGTCATACTTACACTGAGCTAGATCATCTTACCATATAATTAAATAAATCATCAAAGAAACTCAACTCACAGGGCGCCTATGCTCGGGTAGTCGCGCCTACTCTGAACTAAGTTGACTTACCAAGCGAAAAATCAAATAATTCATCCCCATCAATTCAACTCACTGGGCGCCTATACTCAGGTAATCGTTCTTATGTTGAGTTAGGTCGTCTTACCATGCATCAAATCAAATAATTCATCCATATCAATTCAACTTGCAGGGCACCTATACTCGAGTAGTCGAACTTACGCCAAGTTAGGTTGTCTTACCATGTATAAAATCAAATAATTCATCCATATCAATTCAATTCGCAGGGTGCCTATACTCGGGTAGTCGTTCTTACGCCGAGCTAGGTTGTTTTACCATGCATCAAATCAAATAATTCACCCATATCAATTCAACTTGTAGGGTGCCTATACTCGGGTAGTCGTTCTTACACCGAGCTAGGTCGTCTTACCATGCATCAAATCAAATAATTCATCCATATCAATTCAACTTGCAGGGCGCCTATACTCGGGTAGTTGTTCTTACACCGAGCTAGGTCGTCTTACCTGTACTATATACACTACTCAATTCAAGTTAAACTTATATCACACATCATTTTCCAAGAACAAATTTATTACTAGGTTTAGGTTAAAATACCTTTTTTTAGGGAAAAATAGCACCACCACAAATAGCATAATTTTCAAAGCAAAAGAATAAAGATCTGAACATCTTAAAGAATAAATTTTCAAAGCATAATTGTCTCATTCTAGATTCGTAGGATGGCTCCTCCTTCCAGTATTTCCAGCTTATACGTGTCGTTTCCTAGTACCTCAGTTACACGGAACAAATCAGTCCACTTTGGAGACAACTTGTTCTCAATTTGATAGGAGTGGCCTTTCGCATGACCAATTCGGCAATCAGTGTGCTTCTGACATTGCTCACAACGCTAGACATATCTTTCGCAATCCTCCTTCATGGTCAGCCAATAGTACCCTGCTCGAATGACTTTCAACAAGAGAGTTCGTCCTCCTATGTGACTGCCGCAACTTCATGGAGCTCAGACATGATTCAGGTGCACTAGTCTCCACTTACACAGGTGAGGAGTGGGTGAGTATAACCGTAACAAAATAGGTTCCCATCTATCAGGGTGTACTGACCTGCGTTCCTCTTCACAACCTTGGCCTCCATAGGCTCAGAAGGAAGTAACCCATAAGCGAGAAAAATGTTTATAGGGCGTTACCCAAGTTTCTATGTTGTTGACCTGCAAGACATCAAGAAATTCATCTTTGAGTAACTCACGAGTGGTTATTCTTGGGACTTTCAGGGTTTCTTGAATCATCGACCAATGCCTTATCCCTTTCCCTAGACTAATCTTTAGGACCTCTAATTAGTCGACCTCAAACAACCCTTCATCAGCTATTCTAGATGACTTTAGTGTCTCCTGGATCACCAACCACTGCCGACCTCTTTTCCCTGAACTGGCTAGCTTAAACAACAGATCTACTCGAGAGTTATGATCTTTGGGAACATGAACAAGGTTGAACGTAGAAAAACGTGCTCTTAAGATCCTTACATACCTGAGATACGAGGCTAGCTGCGGCTCTTTAGCTTGATACTTGCTTGTGACTTGCCCAATTACGAGCAATGAGTCACTTTTCACCAACAAACTTCGACCTTCCAATTCCCTAGCCAGTAACATCCCTGCTATCAAGGCCTCATACTCAGCTTGATTGTTGCTTGCCTTAAACGCAAACCTTAGGGCTTGCTCGATTAATAGCTCGTTCGGTCCTTCTAAAATGACCCCAGTTTTGCTCCATTGCTAGTTGGAGGACCCATTGATCAACAAGACCCATTAGAAATCATTGGGATCAGGTTGAGAGTCCTTGGATGTAAGCTCCATCATAGAGTCTGAATACACCTAGCCTTTGATGGGCCCTCGTGGCTCATACTGTATGTCGAACTCAGATAACTCAACTGCCCAACAAACCATCCAACCTGCGATATCAGGCTTCAGAAACACCTTATGAATGGGCAGGTCAGTCATTACGATCACAATAAAGCTTTGAAAATAATGCCGCAATCGTCGAACTGTGAACACCACAGCTAAAGCGGCTTTCTCAATAGCTTGATACCGAGTTTCTAGTCCCTAGAACACTTTGATGATGAAGTAGATCGACTTTGGATCTTCTCTTGATCTTGCAAAATGACCGAGCTAATAGCCCAATCTGTTACTAAGAAATATAGTCGAATGGGAACTCTTGGGAATGGCTTACCGAGAATTGGAGGACTAGCCAAATACTCCTTGAGCTTGATCAGAGCCTTATCACATTCATCGGTCCACGGAAAACGGTTATTCTTCTTGAGGCATCGAAAACAAAAATACCTCTTATCTCCACTGGCTGACAAAAAATGAGACAGGGCGGCCATGCGCCCAGTCAATTGTTGTACCTCTTTCACATTGGTTGGACTCCTCGTCTTTATAATTGTTGCACATTTATCCAGGTTCGCCTTTATTCCTATCTCGATCAACAAAATGTCAAGAAACCTCTCTGCTTCAACCCCAAACACACATTTTTCAGGGTTTAACTTCAAATTATACCTTGTTATTGTGGCGAATAACTCCTCCAGGACGGTAACATGCTGATCTTCCTTCTCCAAGGTGACGACCATGTCATCCACATACGCCTGGACGTTACACCCGAGCATTGGTGAAAGAATTCGGTCCATGAGCCTTTGATAAGTCGCAACAACATTTTTCATACCAATGGGCATAACCTTGTAGCAGTAATTGGCAACCTCACCCATAAAAGCTATCTTGCACTCATCCTTTGGATGCATACGAATCTGATTATACCCTGAAAATGCATCCAGAAAACTTAACAGTCGACATCCTGAAGTGCTATCCTCCAAGGAATCTATGCTCGGTAGAGGGTAAAAATCCTTGGGGCAGGCCTTATTCAGGTCAGTGAAGTCAACACACATCCTCTTATTCCCATTTTCCTTCTTCACCAACACAATATTCACCAACCACTCAGGGTACTAGATCTCCGAGATCGTACTTCCACCTGATCTCGAGCAAAACTGACCATGTAGCCATCATAAGGCCTTAAATGATCAGGGGATATTAGCAAGTTCGTAAACATTCCCCAGTCGATCATGACTTTATGCCCTTTCTTCCTATTGTGACAAATATCACCACTGGGTCATCCTCGTGGGGAAACATATCTTCCAGGTCGGAACTCGTGAAGTAGAGGGAGGGCGTTGTAGAGTGGTCGGACCTCCTTGTATTTAGAGACATCACCGCTCACGAGTATCGTTTGCAATTGGAGGCCGAGCTTGCACCTTCAGAGAATCCTCCCGCGATGGTGTTCAACTCCCCATGGATAGGGGTTTCATGCGTTTGGATCATGGTTACAGCCTCTCCTTTTGGATCGTTCTGGCGGGCCTTGAGATATTCCTTCAAGAAGGCTTCTTTGACCAGACTGGCCAGTTGGTAACTTAAGGCTATACATCGTTCGACGCTATGCCTAAATGCTCTGTGAAATTTGCACCATGTGTCTCTTCGCAATCCCAAGAATCGATCTGTCTTGTTGGAAGATTTTAGCTTATCCGCTACTCCGGACATGTTTACGGTCTCTTTGTAGGATATTCAAAATCTGGGCCTACTCACCGTCTCTTCCCTAGCCTTCGTCTTGGGCTCGTCCTTCTTGGCAACATACAGTACATACCTCGGATCTGATCTCTTCTCTGAGGATGCTTCAATGCTCATGACGGAATGATCTCAGTTGCCTTCTTTATGTTTGGGTTGCTTTGATCGCGAGTTGCCATTTTTCCTGAGCACGACTTCTTCTGCCTCGATGTGGCCAATAGCTCGTTCGCGCACCTTGGATAGCATCTCTGTCGGGTTCTTGATTAATAAATCACTGAAGGGACTTCCAATCATCCCTTGCACGAAAGCAGCGACCACCATCTCATCATCCTGAGTTTGTAGTCTCATTGCGACTGCACATAATCTATTCAAATATGCTTTCAACGATTCCCCCTTCACTCTGTCTGACGATGAACAAATCATACAAGCTTAGGGGGTTGGCTTTATTAGTCGAGAATTGCTCTTTGAACTTTTTAGAAAATTGAGGGAAAGAGGTGATGTAATCATCTGGGATTCCACTAAACCATTGTAGGGTTGTCCTTGTGAATGTACCCATGAGCATCTTACATCAGATTACCTCTTATCCCCCTTAGATAATCATCTGAGCCCTGAATGCCTTTAGGTGATTTTCAGGGTCCTCTACACTAGAGAAAAAGCGATCTTTGGTGTGATATAATGAGGCGACACAAGCTCATCCATGATTTCTTGTGAGAATGGCTTAGGGTCATCTCTTAATGAAAAATCTGAGGGAAAATCGCAGGTAGAACGTCGGCCATGTCGGTGCAAGTCCCTCATCAATTCCAAATTGGTCTTGCGTAACTCCTCATTGGCCTGTGCATGCTCTTCCATGGCTGATCGGGAGGCCTCTATCTCTGCTATGAGGTGGGTCTAAAGGCGCTTTTGGTCAACTCGGACTTCTGCTCGTAGTCGTTCTTGCTCTGCCTTGGCCTTCTCCCGAATTTGCTCCTGCTCACGTCGATATTCTTTATTTGCCTCCTGGAGAGCCCTCATGGTCTCCATGATTTGTTGCAAGGTGGGGGTCTCGCATCCTTCAGATCCCAACGGTACTTGCCTCGTGTTTCTCATTTCGTAGAATGCTTAGCTGCGAATATGGGTGGGATCGAGTCTTATCGGGCTCCATGGTGGGCGCTAAATGTACTTGCCGGTTGACCTCGGTTGGATGGAATAGGCAAGCTCCTCTTCTGACCTGTCTCCAATTGGTGCTTCAAGATGTTGCTCCACTAGGATAGAAGGGGCTCTACCTGTTGATCACACTCCGACAATCAAGTTAGTGAGAGCATTCAAACTATAAAATTTGTTTCAGTCTAAAGCGTTCAGAAAAGCGTACCTTTACTCGGGGTCTCCAACCCCTTTTATAGACATTCCTTGCATAATTTTCATCAACGAGAATATATTCTCAACATCAGAATGTTCAACAACAATAATATAATTCAACAATAATTTGTTCACCATGTACCTGTTAGTTTCAGGTACAAACTTTCTTAATTGCTTTTACTTGCATTTAATAATATATTTTAACAAATTCAGTTATTTCTTCTGTTATTTTTAATTATCTTTTCCATGTAAACTTACCAAAAAAACTGGGTTGACCTCGTAACACACTTTTGGGCCTATACTTGGCCCAGGTTGAGTTAAGCATAACTCGCACAACCGAGCTGACCATACCTAAACCCTTGGACCGAGGTGCTCGACTTTTGCCCAGTGCAATTATTGTTATTTGCTATCAGAAATAAACAATACCTCTGTGATGTTATCACAAGAAGCATTAGTGAAAACAAGTTTTCCTTTGCCATATTTCCCATCTTCATCATATAATTCCTTCTCAAACAAATTTGCATTTAAACAAACGAGTAGTTAAAAAGATTTTATATTACAGACATAAGTACAGGAAATCATAACTTACCAATGACTTATTTCTTCCACTAATGAACGTTCAATAATGTTTTCCTCAACACCTATTTTCTTAACTCTTAATGACTGCTCAAACCTGGATCATTGATCAGCCTTTGAATCAACCTTGAACAAGACTTTTTTTTATCCAATATGTCTGCAAACACTTTTGGAAGATTGTTGTTCTACAATCACAATGAAATTCAAATTAACCAAGAACTTTATATTTAGAATTCACATTTAAAGGTGTGGAAGGCTAACCTTATCATGACTTTCGAAAGTTTCAGCACAAGACTTATTCAACAATGAGTTTGCTTCTCTGTCAAAAAGTATAAAGGTTGTAGAATGTGTGTCATTAATGACACGGAGTTGAACTTTATGCTTGAAATACAAATACAATATGTTCAAACTACATCAATAGTACAACAAATATTGTGATCGGTAACTAAAATTCCAATTAATACCTAAGTGTGACCTTCAAGATGTGCTTGTTACATTTTTCACATAAAAACATCTTTGAGTCTGGGTAAACTGGCTTACTACAAATGCAAGCAATATATGACCAATCATCATCGTCAACAATGTGTTTTATAGTAACAAGAATTATGAATGTGTTCACTTGTTTCAATATAATTTCAAAATCAATGAAAACACAAGACAAATCACCAAATTAAAAGATGTAATCATAATTACTTGTTTATAATTAAGCCCTTGTATAGTGTTCCTAGCAGTCGTTTGGAGGAACTCATCTTCAGGACTTTCTTTTGCAGATTCAAATAGTTGGCGAGATTAGGTTCGCTTGGACGAGATCCTCGGGGCTTCTAGCTTGGGCGAGTGTTGGAGCGTTCCAACTTTCCCTTTTTAGCTTTTTCTATTCTCCTTATGCCCTTTCATCCCCATTCTTCCTTAGAATCCTGCAATTAACACAATTTGGGAATAAATAGTTCTTATTCAAATTATAATCACAAAATATGTAAAAAAATAATAAATTCAAAAATTAGGGGTTATATTATAGATATTTTATGAATTAATATCCATAAGTTTGTGTATTTTAATATGAAATATGACACTTATCAATGGGCGGCGGCGGTGGGAGTCGACAGCGATGGCGACAACAAAACGATGAAGAGAAGGGTGTGGTGGTGGTAGCGGCGGTAGAAGTAGAACACGACGGTGGTGGCAGAAAAAACAAAGGCGATGAGAACATTGAGGAATGAACCGAATGGAATGAGCAATGAGCAATGAGAGAAAGAATAAGCAATGAGTTGAAGGAAGAACTTACAAAGTAAGAATGCAGATAGATGTTAAAGCCGCGAAGAAGAGAAAATGAAAATGATGAGAACAAAAGCGTAAGTGACGGACTTTAAATTTGAATAAATAACGGAGGTATAAATGGTAGTTCTTAGATAAAATCGTTGTTTATACCTAAATGTATTGTATATAGTGGTTTTACTAAGACCACTGTATAATTGACATTGATAAACGACGATTCCATCCCACAATCGCTCTCTATTCACTCAGTAATTGGAATATATTATAGTTGTATGAGCAATCGCCGTCTATTTATCTATTTTAATTTAAAAAATATCATCATATTTTGATGAATAATGTTTCACAATAAAACTAGTGTATATTAATTGTGGTAAATACATCCATTGCGATAATGATATAGTTGTCTAAACCTCAAAACTTCAAATGTCTCAGAAAAATAACGATTAAGTGATTATGTTGGATAACAAAAAAAAATAAAAAAAAAATCGAATTCATAGTTTCATCCTTCAAAATATAAAATAAAATACTCAAACTTGCATTATTGTTGTGACGGATAATAATATTGAATGATTTGCCCATAACCAAGTACTCAAAATTGCTAAAACTGAAACACCTGTCTAGTAATTAGATTATTAATAAAAAAATATTCCATTTCTTTTAACTATGTTTCCAACCGGATAGGCTAAGTTGGTGTCTGATCCACCAAACTGGTGGCTAGAATTTTTTATTATTATTATATTATTTGACCGTGTAAAAATACATTAATATTTGAACTTATATCATTGATATTTATAAATTAATTCAAATTATTAATTATAATAGAATAATGTAATAGATAATAGTCATTTTAATTTATCTAATTAAAAACTTATAAAATACTTATAAAATTAAGAGTATTTTTAATATATATATATATATTTTTTTAAAATCAAGATCAAGTTTGATTGAATTAAGTTGATGCATCTTAAATTTTTTAAAGTTGAATGATAAATTTATCCAAAATGGATCCAACCTGTGCACAGTTGTTTTACTAAAGTATATATCTTTTGAAATAAAAAAATTTTAAGATGAGACTCAATAAAATAATTTAAGACGAGACTCAATGGACAAAATGTTCATTAGGATAATGTATTAATTGTATGTGGTGGAGGAGAAGATATCCCAATAAAATTAAGCGATGGTGAAAAATGATCTGACACTGAAAATACTAAAGATGATGTACTTCAAAAAAATCATTGAAAGTAAAAATATAATCATTGTTTTAAAATTACTTATTTTTAAAAATGGAAAACTAACATTCATTTGATGAAGAATGACATCAATTCAAATTTAAAAGTTAAACGAGAAAAATAATTTATTTTTTATCAACAACGAATAAATGAAATAAAGAAAGGTGTTCTAACCCTTTTACACATTTACACGGATAAAACTAAGATAAACAATGCAAAGAAAAGCTATATAAGCGACAACAAAAACCAACCAATTTGGTTCAAACTTTCCTACATCGTTTGTATCTTAGATTGAGCTAACCGCCTACATGCTAGAAGAATCCAGCAGTATGTGCTGTCACAGCCATTTGTGCACCCTCCCAACACCCCCACTTAACACATACCTTTATGCCATAAAGCACCGTTCTACCTTCACCTAACACTTTGACCGCTCTGGATAGTAGATACTCTCCCCCCACCACATCAATTCCATTCAGCATAACAATAAAACTCCCACCTGATCACCCCTTACGCCATACCTTTTTTTGCAGATTAATGCAGCACAATCCCTCGGCTACATGAATACTGTTCCTGCTAGGGAGATGGGACCTAGAGAACTGTTGAAGTCTTCTTCTCCTTCCTTCGGTCGGGCAGGTGGCTGAGTGATGAACTGGGATCCTTCTCTTCCTTCTGCTTATCTTTCGG
>Ga0123341_1000914_pt1 | contig 20598 bp, 10 predicted proteins | sample Turbeapinknodule_FD_89959 | JGI IMG/M metagenome (GOLD analysis project Ga0123341, IMG submission 89959) | Root nodule microbial communities of legume samples collected from Mexico - Turtle bean Mexico pink nodule | ecosystem: Host-associated > Plants > Roots > Nodule | place: Mexico: Nepantla...
AAATAAGATAATAATAATCCTGATAGATTATTTATTGGATAAAGATTAATAAATATTAATTTTTTAATTTACATATACACATAACGGGCATGTTAATGGGATCATTCAACTTACTTAAATATGCTAATAGTTAATATTACCTTTAAATATTTTTTTTAGTTTGAAATTACCATCCATGTTAATTAACAAGCAAACTATGGGTAATGAGTTTGAATTTTATGATAAAATTAACACTTCATCTGACTAAATTGAATGAAAGAATGAAATGATTTTTTAAAATCAAAGTTTGAAGGATGAAAGAAAATATAATATATTTTTTCTAATGGCTCTAAACAATATTACTTCATCTTATTTGGACATTGAGAAGTATTGTTAATTGTCTACCATGATTAATATATTATTAAATTATAATTTTAAACTTATGATTGATCAATTTGAAGTGAAATATTATTATATTATTTGATAATACTTAAAATATGAATAATATAAATTTGAAATTGGTGTTTGATCTAATAGAAAAAAGTGAAAAAGGAAAGAAAATGTTTTGATAAAGTAGGAAGCATGAATAAGTTAGGTAGAATAAAAAGGGGAAGTTGGGAGTGATTTTGGTTGAAGGAAAAGGGTTGAAGAAAAGTAAGATTATGTTTTGATATATGAGAGAATGGGCTTCAAATATGCAACCCATCACCTACAAAACTTGCCGTAATGTGCTTTTCAAATTCCTCAAAATGACCATTCTTGTTTTGCTCAAGATAATAGCCATTCATTTATTTCTCCATGCCTCCTTATAAAACTTGTCATTGTTCACCCATTACAGAATAATTAACAATTATTAATCAATTGAAAATATGTGTTGATTAACTCTTAGATTTCGTATTAATTGTATAGGTAGATATTTTGTCGATCTAATTAGTAATCTTTTCGGCTATGCTCCATATTAGGAGATTGTGTACTAATATGTATTTTCTTGACATAATTGATAGTCGTTTAGCTTTCCCTTCAGAATAAAGGATTTTGTATTTTAGGTATTTTGTCTACTGATTAATTTTCTGTTTGCTTATACTCAAGACTAAAGTGTTGTGTAAATGATAGACATTTTGCCAACCTGATTAATGTATTGTTAAATCTCATTACACATCAAGCATATGATCAAACACGCACATGTTCAATAATTGAAAGATACATGATATCATATAATTGGACGATTACAAAGTCTCGACCTTTATGCCAAATACAAGGATCATGTAAGTTTGGTAATCAGGAATATACAAATTACAATACCTTATTTTTATTGTTTTTCTAATAAAAAAAAAGATACAATGAATCGTGCAATTAGACGATTACAAAGTCTCAACCCTTATGCAAGATACAAGAGTCATATAAGTCTGATAGTTAGGAATATACAAACTATAATACGTTGTTTTTGCGCTAATAAAAAAAAGAGATACATTATTTTCAACAAGATCTTACCTCTAGATAACTAACTTAAAGGCCAAACTGCGCCATTTAGAGATCTCATATTGAATGGTGTTGCTTAAGGCACAAAGGTTTTTATGAAGTATAGTTAAAACCAAATACAAAATAGCAACCTCATAAAGGAAGAGATTAAGAAGAAAGAAAAGAAAAATACAAGTAAAAGGATAAGACATGTATATGTTTCTTGGTTTTCTCTTTGTTCGTGCATGGATTATACATATACCTCTATCTAACCCCATTAGGAATAGCACAAAATGATGTTGCATGTTTGTCAAAATTAATTACACAAAGTGTATAAATTTTAAATAACAAAATGTCTCTCTTCTCATTCATCATTAATTCCTATCCAAACATGTTTGTTGTTGCCAAATAATATTAGACCTTTCAGAAGTTAATTCTCCTGTTCAACATTTAGTTTACATATGAAATAATGAAACACGTATAAAATCAACTCAAAACTACACCTTACTTAATAAATAAAAACTTAAAATTAACATATGTAGAATCTAAATGTATTCTGGAATTTTTTGGAAAGAACTTTTGGACACTATATCATTTGCAAACTACACCTTTTTCCTCTTCCCTCCCCCTCCGTTGCAGTTAAAGGAAGAAGGGTTGTGGAAAGGAATTATTCACTACTTGCATATGAAAAAAATGAAAGTAACTTTACAGCAAATGTCCACTAGGATGAAAAAGATAAGTCTCGACATCTCAAGAAAATTATTTGCAAAGATGGAAAGCAGTTTGGAGTGAGATGTCTCGTCCCCACAAGTGCTGCTGAGGATCACAAGTTTAGGCTGTGGAACCTTGTCTGTACAGAGATGATGATTTCATGATCTTAGTAATCGATTATTCAATATGCAATAGAACTATAGAAGCCTGATCAACCTCAATAAAAACCATTGCTTCCAAGCATCGTAGTCTTTATTCAATTTACAGTAGAGTACTCATGATGAATGTTGCTTCACCGAGATTTGGTGGTTACTGGGGATATAATCTTCATAAATGTCGGTTTTTTTAGCTGATCCTGCATTCATCATATAAGCCATTTTAGCAATAGCATCCATTATTCTCAAAGTCAAATAAAAAACATTTACAGAAGCCACCCAACCCAGCTAGGATAATTTATCAGATGTTTTTAAATAAAAATATGTGTAGGTGAAAAGTCAGTCCATTCTAAGACCATTTCCCTTCAATATAACTAAACAGTAATGAACAATGGCATACAATGATTGCCACTTCAAGGGGTTAACACACCAGGCAGCAAGAAAATTGAATTATTATAATTCATACAAGTATGATATTCTATTTAAATGTTAACGTTACCTGCAAATGCATAAATTACAGACCATGACTCTTAGAAGCTAACTTTCAAAATTAAATAAAGCACAATATTTCCAGCATCGCTAAAATCACTAAATAGAATAATGATTTGTCACAGTGAGTAAACAATGTGGAGAAGATCCACAAAGGAATAGTGTATACTTCCATTATTAGCAGTAATAATAACATGCAAATCCTTTTATGATCTCCTTTTCTAAAGGTCTTCTATAAACATCAGTCAACGGGGAAAATACCATTCAAGTATGGATACTTAATAGCCCCAGATGTATTACTGATAACCAAGCTTTACACCAAAAACCATTTTAAAGCAGTTAGCCTATTCTCATTCAATATTAACCAACAGTAAACTGGAATGAAAGCAACATGAAACTCATCGTCCAGTGCTCTAACATGTTACTCCACTTTATAGATGCAATATTAACGAGTGAAACTCTCGTAATAAAAAAGAGTCATGTCAAAAATACCTATACTTCTTCAATACACACAAGACACCCATAGTCCTTATCTAAAACTGCATTAACCAACCTTCTTTATATACATCAAAACCTTAGCACATCTTGTACATGAGTAATTTCAATTTCTTAGTCTTTTAGATGAACTTGAGAGAAGTTAGAAACTCGTGTTTTGAACTTGAAAGAAGACTTGGACCAAATTGAGAGTTAGAAGTGACTTTTGGAGAGCTTCCAACTACCATATGTCACTTTCAAGTGCACATGGGTAGTTTGGCTCTTCCATTTGATCCATCAAACTTTCAAGAGTTATTTTTGTGCCTTTTAGGAGAATAATAGGTGATATCCATAAGACTCTTACAAAAGTCATCATTGCTTTTCCAAATGTAATCATTACATCTACCTAGATTCAAGGAACTATCCGTGTACACTTCCTAATTTCAAGGGGTTAAGATGTGTTAATCATATTTAGCAGAGTTAACTCTTCATTAGCAAAGTTAACCCCATTTTCTTGTTCATTTCACTCCTTTGCACGAGCTCCTTGTCTATAAAAGGGAGTCTCCCCCACTTGTAAACTCACCCTTGAAGATTGAATAAAAATCTCCTTTGAGAGTTCACTTTGAGAGTCTTGAAAGTTCTTAACTCTTGTTTTGGTTCTTATCTTGAGAAGTTTTCTCAAGTGGTGAATCTTCTGATACTATCCTTTTGCTTGAATTGAAGGTTGCGTGTTCTTCTCCATTCTCTTGTCTTAAGCCATTTTTGCTTTCATTTCTTTACTTGATCTTGTTTTCTCTTTGAAACTAATACAAACAAAATGGGTCTCTCCATGGGTTTACATGCTTCCGCCATTAATGCTTCAAAAACTACGGAGTTTTTCTTCTCCAACACCTAGGTTATGCACCATGTCATATAGAAGTTATCCTTTCAATCAGAATTAGAGAAAATGAAAAACATTCCCACCATCGCTAAATAGAATAAAGAACTTTCATGGAGAATGAGAATAAAACAGTGAAAAAGAAGATGCACAGAACCTAAACGAAGAATGTTTGCTTCCATTTTATGGTAGTAGTAATCTATGTAGATCCTTCATGATCTACTTTTGTGAAGATACTTTAGAGACAGCTGTCAACAAGGGAAATGTCATCCCAGTATGGACACACTGCTGCAGTGGTAGGATTTACTACTGATAACCAAGGTTTATAAAGCAGTTAGTCAATTTTTATTCAAAGATTAACCGCAGTATCTCATTATGGAAGAAAGCAACATGAAGCTGATTGCACAGTGCTCTAGTATGCTATTCCACCACTCAGCCATGCAATATTACCCAGTGAAACTCTTCTAATTAAAAAACCATGTGAAAGGACCTATACTTCCTCAGTAAGCATCACACCTATAGTCCTAATCTAATACTAGTGCACTTACCAACACCCTTCCTCTATAAATACGCCGATCCAAAGCAGACGCACAAATTAACAATGAAGTAATAGCTCATTTACTAAGTGTCAGCATATGGCTTTCTAGAGCCACAACAGAACCAGCAAGATATAGGGCCCTACAATAAATTAACACACTAAATTTTGCATACTTAAGTTTGAATGAACTTCATTTAGCAAACAGAGTTCATAAAAGCAACTCTCTCTTTACTCATATTTTCCAGACTGAGTTTCAAAGTCAAACTCAGTTTACAATCAGACCCAACTGAAAACCAAAGAAAGAGACTTTTCAGTTGTACATTTTGAACATACATTGGGACCCCCGAACACTCAGAAATTACAAACAACCCCATCAATACCTCTCATTTCTCTCTACACCTCACTTCTTCTAACATCGCGTCTTCAATCATAGCAATTCCTTATTATATCTTTTCTATTCCCATCTATCTCAAGGGGTGTCCAAGAATCATCTTCCCAACTGAAAATTAAACATGCACTAACCAAGGGAAATAGACGTTCATAGCACAATTCACCATGAAAACACTTGAAAAGCTTCTGCCAAATCAGCATACACATACATTATACACAAACACCAATGGAAATAGCCATTCATAGAACAACTCACCATGAAAACACGTGAAATTCCTCTACCAAATCAGCATACATGTACACATACATACACACACCAAGGGAAACAAATATTCAAGCAAAATTCACCATGACAATACTAGAAAGCCTTCCATCAAATCAGAATACATACCAATAGAAACAGACATTAATAGCACAATTCACATGAAAACACATGAAAGTATCTAGCAAATCAGCATAGACACATACATACATTCATACACACCTGGCGAAGCATCAATTGGACCTGACCCAATCCGGGGGCGGCCAGAATAGCTCAGAAAGGCCGGGACACTCAGACAAGGGCGAAATCTTTTCATCGTCCAAATCAAAAACCCCCACTCCATTAGCAACCCTGACAGCACCCAACCCATTATCTCTAAACACCACGTAGTTCCCTCTCTCAACGCCCAAATCCTTGGCAGAAGCAGAAAACGCACAATCATCTCCCAAGAACAAAACCCACTCCCCCAAACTCGCCATCTCCACCCACCTCCCCACCTCCTCATCGAGCCTAAACACATCAAACCGCACCGTCCTCTCCCACCCCATGTCACCGACATCCTCCTCGTCCAAATTCTCGTAGTCCGTGGACAAGTACAGGTCCACCAGCATCAGCGCGCCGTCGCACTCCACCAGAAACTTCTTGTCCCCGCCGAAGACGCGTTCCGCGACGACGCGCACCGCCGCGTCGAGCCCCACGGTGACTGTACGGCCGTTGCCGTCGACGGCGTAAAAGGTGCCGCGAAAGGCGCAGACGTCATCGTAGGGGGTCGGCATGTCGGGGAGGATGGTCCATCCGCAGTCGCCGCGGTGGAAGAGCGCGAGCTTGCCGGAGATGTGGATGGTGATAAGGGCAAAACGGTCATTTCCGGCGGGAAGGAGGACGAGCTTCTCGTCGTAGAGGGATTCCGTGGAGGAGCAGGCGCTGGAGAGGCGGAACTCGCGGCCAATCTCGAGAGCGTGGAGGCGGAGGAAGTCGAGCGCGAAACGGGGGCGTTTTGGCTGGAAGCGGGAAAGCGCATGGAAGAGACGCGCGGTGCGCGCGCGTGGGTCGTGGGAGATTTTGACGAGCCAGGGGCGGTGGTTGGGAGCGGTGGAGGGTGGGTTGATGAGGAGGAGGGAGCGGTGGGAGAGGGAGAAGGCGGGGGTGAGAGTGATGGAGTGATAGAATGGAAAAGGGGAAGAAGAAGAAGAAGAAGACGAAGAAGAGCGCCACGAAGAACAAACGGATCTGAAACGGAGAAGGTAGAGAGGGTTTTGAAGGCGTTGGGAAATTAGGTTTAGAAGGTCCTTTGGGAGTTCAGACCAGTCCGCCATTGATGATGAACTTGGAGTGCTGCTACATCCTACACTCATCATTTCTCTTCACGCACAATAACCTCCAAATCATAACTGAAAGAGGTTAAGGTCTTCAAAATAGGTAACAAAACGGATCCTGATACGGTACAGATACAAATATGAATACGAAAATTCTAATATACAAATAACGGATACTGATACAAATATAAATACGAAAATTCTAATATACAAATATCAGATAAAGAAAGCACGTATAATATCTAAAATGTAAAATATATACTAAAAGTGTAGAACACATGGATACGACTAACATCAAAATATGAGTGGATTTCATATTAGAAGCAATTGTGTGATATTCTTCATTGAAAAGAACCAAACTTTAAAAGTCTTATATAAAATTTCTAAGAAATTTTAAGATGAGAAAAATTAATATATTGTCTGAAGAATAAGAAATTATGGTGAAGTTTATATATCAAGAATTAAGTTTTAGAATCTAACAAAGTTTTCCAACAAAATGATGAAATAGAGAGAAAGGATAGGTCATAGGAAGATATGGTTAAAATTATGTTCAATTTTAATTCAACTTTTAAACACTTATAGGTTTAAAGATAGAAGATAATCTTTTAAAGTTTGATTCCAAAAATTATGAATGAATCGTACTTGTATATTTTCAAATATCACAAGCCTCTAAAGTCTATTTATCTTACAATTATGATAGTCGTAGAGGCAATTCATATCAAATTCAATTATCATAGGTTTAATAAGGAGTTATTTGAGTTAGACGGTGCTTTTTCTAACTTGTAGATTGATTAAAACAAGAATAATGAACAAGTATCTTTTTCACCATCATATGATGTAACCTATGTTAGACATTCGAACTGAAAAAAAAAAAAAAAAACAACCAAAAAAAAGAATTAAACCATTTTAAAAAATTAAAAAAAAAAAAAAAAAAAGAGTCAACCAATAGAAACACTTAAATGATGAGAGGTCGTCCATTACGAAATCCCTCTAAGCGAGTAAGAACGAGATCTAACTTTCAAGGGAGCTCAATTTTCATGTCTCACTTAGAACCAAAAGTTGTCTACAAAGCATTAAATGACCAAGACTAGGTGCAAGTCATGCAACAAAAGCTTGAACAGTTTCAGAAGAACTATGTTTTGAAGCTTATTGAGCTCCCAAAATAAGAGTCAATTGTTGGAACCTAGTCAATTTTTTTGTAACAAGCTCAATAAAGAAGTTCATGTCAAGAGAAATAAGGTTAAACCAGTGATCAAAGGTTAGTCACAACAAGAAGATATAGACTACATAAAACTTATGCACAAGACACGTAAGCATGTTTCTTCAATATTGTTGTATATTTAACTGTTGTTTTTAATAATGGATTAACATATATACTTTGAATGAGTACAAGGTATATCTAGACAACATTTAGACACTTCACAAGTTGATTGACTTTGGACATGTATCAAAGGAACTTTGGCATGGGAAGAAACCTAGCCTGCACTTCAACAAGTTCATGGAATGACGAAATAGGATGCAATATATACTAGACGACCATGTATTGTATGTGGGAGGCAACATTGGCTAAGTAATTAATTGATTACATTTATTTAATTTGTTTAACATGTCTTTATTGTGATCAAATTTACATATTATGTATTCATTATACTGAAAATAAAACATAAAACAAACATCTTAAACCAAAATTATTTTATACATAACAAAAAAGTTAAAATTATATTTTTTTTAAAAAAATATATAGAAGAGTTTGTCTAGGAATAATCTATAAGAAGGTGAGGTAAAAAAACCATGAAAGTAAATATTGGCTTTATCATCAAGTTTGTATTAAAATATTGAAAGAGGAGATAGAAATGAACATGCTTTTGCTTCTTGCATTCATGCATTTCATTTATTTATTTTAAAATTATCATTTTATTCTTTCTATTTTGTAATAATTATAGAGGTGTTTTATGTTTTGATTTTTGGTTTGGTTAACAATAATTCAAGTATATTAAGGATTGGTAGTGGTTGAAGATTAGATATAACATTTTGAGCTATATAGTATGTATTTAAATTGAGATAAAATAAAAATTATAAAATTTAATGTACTTAAATCAAGAAAAAATATAAATTATACAATTCATTTAAAGAATGTAGGATCCAACTCTTATTATTAAGGTTAGAAGTGATGACTAAAAGTTGTGATGCATCTATTTCTATTTAAGGGTCTAATCCTCTAAGCGTCATGATTCGATTCTAATTTCTTACCTTAACATTTATCACAAAACAATTGATATGACTTATATAAAAAAAAAAGACAAGTATTCTTAATTATCTAATTCAAACTAATATTTTTGAACTTTCAAAATATAGAATCTATAAGACATTTCTTGAATAACCAATCCAATACCAAACTAAAAATGAAAAAAATGTGTTTTAAATTATCAAATTTGAAAAATATAATTACACTTTATATCCTAAAGAAGCCTTATCCCAAAAACTTATTTTCTTTCTGTTTATCAATTGTATTATTTGAAAGGTTAGATTTATCTTTCTAAAATATATAATACATAAGTAAACTAAATCTTAAATTATTATTCTAAATTGTGTAATCTATAAAACTTCCCATCTCTCCAATTAAAAAAATTGAAAACAAATGCAAGCACATCTAGAATGTTATTTTGAATATTTTGAAATAAAACCTAAATTTTATCTATCATGAGTAACTTTAATACTTACAAAACTTTCACCTCTAATAACAACCTTCGAAAACTTTCACAACATTTAAAACAAAAACTCATAAAGGAAGATACAATGAAGATTGAACATGGTTATAAAATAGAAAGGGTAGGATGAATACTTAAAAAAAAAAATGAAGTGTGCAAAAGGAAATTATGAGGTAAAACAAATATTTGCCTAATAAACATAGACTCCTCAAATACAAAAAAAATAACAATGGTATACAAGTGTTGATGAGCTTTCTCATATTTGATAATTTTGCATGCTCACTTTAATTTTGGACTATTGATTTTATAATATTTTTATTTTAGGTGTTTTTCGGAGTGAAATATGATGAATGTGTCATGAATAAAAAAAATTCATTTATTTTCTGTTTTGGAATTAGTGTTTTTTAACGGAAAATGATGGTTTGAGAACTTCAAGAATTATATATAATTTTTTTAATGTAATTGGTTTGTAAATAAATACATATAATAAAATATAAATTTGTAATTAAATAATAAAAAATTATTAAAATAATAGTGTTGAAAGTTGTAATGAAATTTTATGGAGTTGTGAATTTTATTATTACCTATTTTTTAAAAGGTTATGACACCGTAAAATGGGTAAGAAAAAAAAGATAAAATGTAGCCATTGATTTGAAAATACAAAAATCTAACGGTCAGAAAACAGTGTTCCACCGTGTACTAGGTTTTTTTGGAAGGGCTTGTTTACACTTCAGAGTTCCTCTTCTGCTCTCAAAAGGACTCCATTGATTCTTTTTGTTCCCTTTTCAGAATCAATTTTTCAGTTCCCTTGTCTCAGGTGTCTGTGTCTGAGATCAAGAACAGCTACAGATAAAAAAAAATGCTGTCTTCAAATGTTGTTTCATCATCATCCCCTCTCACTTTCTCCAAACCCAATCCCCATTTCTTCATGCATGCATCTTCCCATGTCAAACCAAATCTTCTCACCAGGTTTCAGACCCATCACAGACCCACCCCTCTCCAAAGTTCCAAACTTTCTTTCACCCCAACATCTCAGATCCAGCTTTCAATCCCAAAGTTAAGATCTTTCAACCGATTCCTCCCTCCCCCTTTTGAGCCCTCGCCAAGACCCACCCATCAAATCGTTAAGGCTGCCTCTGAACCAAATCCTGGAGGAGAAAATGTCACCCCCACTGCCCCCAAATCCAAGAATCTCAAACTTGCTCTGGTGTTTGGGCTATGGTACTTCCAAAACATTGTGTTCAACATTTACAATAAGAAAGTGTTGAACATTTTCCCTTTCCCATGGCTTCTTGCCTCTTTCCAGCTCTTTGTTGGGTCCATTTGGATGCTGGTGCTTTGGTCCTCCAAGCTCCAACCTTGTCCAAAAATCTCCAAACCCTTCATCGTTGCTCTCCTTGGACCTGCTTTGTTCCACACAATAGGCCACATTTCAGCCTGTGTTTCATTCTCCAAGGTGGCTGTGTCCTTCACCCATGTTATCAAATCAGCGGAACCGGTTTTCTCTGTCATGTTTTCTTCTGTTCTTGGTGATAGGTACCCCATTCAGGTTTGGCTCTCCATTCTGCCCATTGTGCTTGGTTGTTCTTTGGCTGCTGTTACTGAGGTGTCTTTCAATGTACAAGGATTGTGGTGTGCCCTTATTAGCAATGTTGGTTTTGTGTTGAGGAACATCTACTCTAAAAAAAGTTTGCAGAATTTCAAGGAAGTTGATGGCTTGAACTTGTATGGCTGGATTACTATTCTTTCATTCCTCTACCTGTTTCCAGTGGCTGTTTTTGTAGAAGGGTCTCAGTGGATCCCTGGGTATTACAAGGCTATTGAAGCTATAGGGAAACCATCCACATTTTATATCTGGGTGTTGTTGTCTGGGGTTTTCTACCATCTTTATAACCAATCATCATACCAAGCACTGGATGAAATCAGCCCATTATCTTTCTCTGTGGGAAACACAATGAAAAGAGTGGTGGTGATTGTATCTACGGTATTGGTGTTCAGGAATCCGGTTCGACCTCTTAATGGCCTTGGTTCTGCCATTGCAATTCTTGGGACTTTCCTTTATTCACAGGCAACATCCAAAAAGAAAGAAAAGAAGATTGAAGGGGAAAAGAGTAGTTAGACAAAAAGAAGGGAAAAAAAGTATTACAGATGAAAAAACTGTTTCATTATTTGAGTATTACTGTTACTCTTGTTAGAAATAGACATTGAATAAGATCTTCCATTTTGGTTTCATCTGAACTATTGCCTATGATTTTTCTATTGATATTTTGAATTGTCCTATCTTTGTTTGGTCTGTTATCATGAATGCAATATCTTCTTTCTGATCTATACTATGTTGGTTAATTTCCTTGTTTTTTTACTGCTTCAGCTGGGCAGTAGGATTCATCATCTGTTGACCGAAAGTATAGTGATTATATCTTGTGTCTTTCTTATAAATCTATTTCCACTTTCATATTGCCCAACTCATGATTGCAATACTAATTATAAATTATATTCATCTATCATTTTATTGCTTGGGATTTGTTATTTATTACCTACTATAAATCATGAAGCCTATTTCTCATTTGATGACTATGTAGCATAAGTGTGAGAATTTTTTTCCCTAACACTCACACTGCTGTCTGTTCCCATGGCTTTAAAAGAATCTGCTTTTCTTTCGATTCTATTGTTGTTCATCAGAAGTGAATTGAGGTGTGTATGTGAATTTCCTAATTTACCATTCTAATAGCTATGTGTGGAACTAAAGAGTTCCTCACTTTGCTGGTACAGCTCCACTTTTATTTATGTTCTGCTCAGCTGTTTTCTCATGGAATTTACAATTTCAGGTTTTAGCTAGTCAAACATTTCATGCTGCATAAGCAGTCTGTCTTGAGCTTTTCATACTGCATAATCATGGATTTGACATGCTAGTGATGGGTCTAAAGTGATTTTCCAATCTTTTGCATCTATTTATTTTATTTTTATCTCTTTGCAATGTTATTCTCAAGTTCAGTTACATCTGTAATTTATAATTTTATGCTTATGCCTATGTATGCACTGGTGTTATCACGATCTTCCAATCACACATTGTTGTGTGATTACCCCTCTCATCACTTCCCTTCCACTGTTCCATCCAACCCAAATATACCCTTTGACCATATCTAATCACATAGAATGATTTTGTGACTAAGCATGATGAGAAATTCAGCTCATTGGGTAATCAGAAACTTGTATTTTTGTGTCCATAATCACTTATGGCAGAAGAAAATAAAAGCAAATTGAATACAACCTTTTTCCACAAGTTTGTTCCATAACTTTGAGAGGAAGTTATATCACAGAACTTACATAAAGTTGAAGTCTGTAAGATGGTTTAAACTGAGTGAAACTTGATGTATTTTACCCTTTTATTTTCTTCTCTTAAAAGTATCTATAGGAAAGTTTATGCAAACAAGACCATGGTTTTCTATTATTTGTACCATTGTTTGATTGTTAGCTCAAACTCTATATTAGCCAGGGAAAGTTGAGCTTCTTCTATGGTTGATTTGTGCATGCATGTTATTGTAATTCTGCAACTACAAGCTTCCACTGGTAATTGACTTTTGATTGTGCTCTTTTTTGTTGTCTTTGTTTTGTCAGTTTTAGTCAAGTAGAATCCTTGTTCTAGATCAACAAGTGCCAATTATTTATCACTATGTTGTGTTCAGGTCATCTTCAGTTCCAATTTTACTTCTCAAGCAAAAGATTTCATTTATTTATAAACCAAAGTAGTTCCTAAATTTTGTGGTTCCACACAAAACTTGTGGAACACTTTGGATAAAACTTGACTAAATTCTTCAATTGATGAAGAATTTCTTGCTTTTGAAGTTGCAAAATCAAGTAAATGTAACAGATCTGTCATTGATTTAAAAGAAGATCCATTTGCATAGAGTAAACTAGATCCATGAACCTTCTATAGTAGCATACAACACCTCAGTTAAACAAAACAACCAACATAACAACCACACCACCTCAAACAGACACAAAAGAAAAGAAAGGATTACAAGCACTCACACCACAAAGTAAAACAAAGCAAAAAGATCCTAAAGAGTTAGGTTGTTTGAATTAATAAAAAAGTGAACGAATTTGAGTGAAAAGTATGTAGTAAATGTGATTGATGTTATTGGAAAAAATATTAAAAATAATTATTTTAAATAATGAATTACTAACATGTCATTGGTGGTGTTTTATTGATGATGGGTTTAAATTTTTTTAATGATTGATAACAATGAAGTGAATTATTTAAGTAAAATAAATAATATTTACTAAAATTATTTTAATCATATATATATATATATATTTTGCATATATGTATTTATAAGTAAAGAAATAATGAATTTGAGTATGGGTTGAAAATATTTTCGTTATTGGTTGTAAAAAAGCTTAAAAAATTGTCATACGTGAAGTTTCCATTAGAATTTAAAATTTAAACATTTATTAATAAAAGAGTAATATGTGATTGAAAATAATATAACCCAAACCAAAATTATTTGAACATGAAAAGATAATAAACATGGCTTAAAGAAAATACATAACACTAAAAAAGAACAGAATATATAAAGAAAGCAAAAAATAATAAAGTGCATAAATAAAAAGAACATTGTCCATATTGATAGCAAGTTTTTGAATATTGTCTTCAACTTTATTTAATATACGATGGACATGTTCTTATACAAGAAATAAAAATTAGAAATAACAATAAATTAAACCGGGATTTTAGTTGGTTTAACAGACAATAATAGAAAATAGTAAAGAAAATATATTCACTTTCAAACTTTTCCAACAATTAATTCTTCATCAATTGATAAATATATCATTCATTCAATTATCTAAAAATAATTGAATTGACCAAACATGAGTCGATCCAAAGACAATATAATCTTATTAATGAAACACACATCTACTAATTTATTAAGTATTTTACTTGTCTTCATGCGTATATCATAAGTTTTTTAATCTTTTATCACTTGAATCATGCGATCAAGAAATTGTTCATAAAACTAGAGTTTAATTAATGACATAATTGAATTATTAACATGTGTTTAAAAAACAATTCTCAAAACAACAATTAAACTCAGAGAAATACTAGACATTTAGCACAATAAGATGTTGAAGAACAAAACTTTAATATCAGATAATCTCTCAATTCATTGTGTAATTATAAGATAAACAAACCAAACGAATTTACTATTGAATGCAAAGATAAAACAAAACAATTACAAATAAAAAAATATAGAAAAGTAAGAAAACTCTAATGTCATAATTTATCCTTAAGTTTAGTTCGAATTCAGTTTCTGAACCATTGTAGATTCTATTATTTAATAATTTTTCTCATATTTTATTTTCTATTTTAATTCAAATTTATACTTAATTCAAAGAATCAACTTGTAATTTTTCCATATTCGGTCAACTCAGGTTAATAGAAAGTTCTTTACGTTATACTACAACTTAAAAATACAAAATTAATATTTAAAATCAAAATATACTTAATTAAAAATTTAAAATAGTAGAAAAAAATGCAATGAACTTGATTCAACGTATAATTAAAGGTATTTTGTATTTAGTCTAATAAAAAAAATACAAAATCTAATTCCATCTAATTTCGAGATTTTCTTACCCTCCTTCCTTGTGTGTGTGTCTGAATACTATTTCTGATCAGTTACGTCTTCAGAGAGCAGAAGAGAAGCTACAGTAGCATCACACGCAGCCATGGCTGCACCTCCCGAAAACGTCCCTTCCTTCATCGCCGCCCAGCTCAGCCACCTCCTCTCCCACTTCCGCCTCACTCTCCAGGCACTCTCTCTCTCTCTCTCTTTCTCCTTCTCTTTCTCTTTCCATTTTCTCTCACATTTTCCCTTCTTCTCTTTCCCAGGTTGAACAAATGTGGTCCGGCGACAAATTCAACACCGGACCCCTCGATCGCTTCACGCTCCTCATCCCCTACTGCCTAGACTTCATCAAATGTATTTCTCCCTTCAATCGTTTTCGCTTTTCGTTGAACGGAACCGAACCTCTTTCTAGGGTTTGTTTCTTTCTTTCTTTCTTTCAGGGGATGTTGTATTCGATGCCGAGTCTCCCAATGCTGCTCCTGATGTTATCTTCGGTCCCGAGGACGATCGCTTTCACCCCTTTCACATGCTCCCTTCCCCCGAATCGAACTCCAACTGTTTGTCGGATTGGAACCACAAAGACCCCTCGCGTCTCTTGACCCTCATTCAGTTCTTGAGGTCTTTTTTCTTCTCTTCTTGTGATGCTGATTGTGGTTTTTTTTTGTTGTGACGGGATGATTCGCTGTTTAACAGGGATCAGTATGTGCTGTACCAGAGGAAGCGCGTTGAAGAGGTTGACGATGACCGCTTGAAATTCGAAATCAGCACTATCTTGTCCAGGGAGGTAAATTTTGTTTTATTTTATTTTATTTTATTTTCAGTTTTAGTTTCTTCGTTTGCCAATGTTCAGAAATTTGGGTTTCTGTGGTGAAATTTCATTTCATGTTTAAAGCCTGTTTTTAGGTTAAAGACTGGATGTCTATGAAAGAATAAGGGATTATGTTTTGTTTAAAGCGTGGAGTTGACCTTTTGCTTGATTGATTGTTCTGCTGCAGGGAATAGAAATGCATATGAGCTGTAGTGCTGAGAAGGTATTCCTTTAGAAAAAACTGTGCTAATGTTTTGATGATCTATGGATGACCAAATTCATGTAGCCTTTGGCCAATTTTGTTTACTTCTGTGACTTTACATTTTAGTATAGTTAGAGGAGGTTAAATTTGCTGTGCCCCTACTGGACATGAACATAAACAAGATGGTGTCTTGCTGTCCCTGGAGATATTCGCAGAAGATATACTTACAGGTTGCTTTTGTTTCACTCTTTAAATATTCTTTTGAAGTTTTCACTTGCTTTAGGACAAACAGCTTATGATGTGTTAAACCTAGGTTGAATATCCTGTTGGAAGAAAATATACGTCATTACCTTCAGCTCCTCGTCTGAAGTTGGTATCTTCTCCTGAGCTGAAAGCCGTTTTTTCCATTGATGATGTCAAGCTACCTCCTTGGTTGGATGGGATGTAAGCATTTCAATTTTTTATTATTGTATTTGTGCTGCATGGACGCATATTCAAGATTGAGATAGTTTTTTTTTTTTTTTTATAATATTCTTGCTTTTAATTGATCTATTTTGCAAAGGTGTTTGGCAGAATATCTTCCAAATCTGGAAGAATATCTTGGGAAACAGGTTAGCTGACATTATCTTTACTGTGTCTGTTTTTTTATTATAAGTGCTTAATGAACATCCTCATTTATGTTAAAACTGTTATAAATAATTAAATATTCTTTGTACTTAGGTCTTAGATGCTGTTTCATTAATTGAAGTTAGGAGGCACTTCATTGAAGCCTTAGCCATTCCGTTTGGAAGGCCAGTTGAAGCCGATCCTGTACCTGCCCTTGACGCCTTCTCTCAAATTTGCTAGGGTTGCTTTGTTTTTATATTTATTGCTAACTTCTGATTTCTCTGTTTCTAGGTATTTTGCAGGAAGGCAACTTTTCTTTGTGCATCCGGTGTTTTTACATTCCTGGTAATATATGGCACTCGTGACATGATATCATGTATTCATTTGAAAGAAGCTTTTGAAAAGTGAAAGTGTTTTGCAAATGAAGTTTATTGCATAACTTATGTTATACTTGTCAGTTAAAGACATTGATGACATGTGACTAGGTTAGGGCAGAAATCTATTGTCTGTATCTTTCTTTTTTATTTGATGGAAGTCTAGGCTGGCCGAAAGAGAAAGTTGATTAAAATGTGTGCACTTGATGGCCCTGTTTTAGAATTATCCATTTCCCTATTTTTTTCACTGATGTGACAACCTTTGTACCATCTGTTAGCCTGGAAACTGGAAAAAATCCTGCCAGTTGTGGATTTATGATCATCAAACAGCAAGATGATATTACTTCTTATTTCCAAAATGTTAAGAAAAATTCTGCCTGAACACTAGATCTTGCAATAACATTTTATCTCTTTTCCAAAATACTAAGTTTCCTGTAATCAACACAGTACTCAGAGGTGGATTGCCTATTGTCGGGTAAACCTGCCTAGTTAGCATCTGAGTATATTTGGGCATGTCTTCTATCTTCACAAATTAGACCTTTGTTTGGAAAACTGTTAATATATTTCAATATCGCAATTATTGCATCCCAAGGCCTTTGGTATGGAAAGTTCAAAAACTGACTCATTACACTAACTCAAGAGTTTGACTTTAGGATTCAGTAATGACTCCCCTCGATTGTAGTAGTTTCACTTTAGGATCCATGACATCACCTACCCATCCTAGGATTGAGGAACTTCGGTACCTAGGAAGCATTGGAGCTTACTGTGATAACAATATCGTCCACATACTTTATGAGGTAAATGCCTCCCTGAGATGAATGGTTATACAAGGCAGACTGGTTGCCATTATTGCAAACATCCCAAATTGATGTACAGAAGTGTGTGAGAATGATTGAACTAGGTTTGTGGTGTCTGTTCAAATCCATGAAGGTAGTAAAGCTGACATGTTGATGGAAACCCCCTGATGGGGTTTTCTCTTCATTGTGGACCAACTATATCAATCTACAAAATTCGACTGAATTAACAAGAATGCTTCTCTTGGAAGCTACCAATCTTGAACTTTGAATAATTCAATGTGCCATTCATTTTTTAGATAAGCAAGGGAAGGAGGATTGCGATTTGAGATATTACACACTCAAGATAAGAACTTTCTGAGAAACCTATGCGCCACTCTTGACCAAGGGATAAACATTTGTTTTTTTGTCATTTTTCTTCATTCTCACATCACATACCATGTTAAAGGACTTCCCCTACGCAATGAAACCAAATGGTAAACTTCTTCATCAAGATCATAAGGCTAGAATTCATTTTTTATATCAATCTAAAAGAGGGGCCAGTGGTGAAATGTGGTCTTGGAGTAAAGGAGTCTTACTGGAGCCGAAACCACTGGAGAGAAACTTTCAGTTTAGCCTTGATCATGCAAAGTCTTGTTATAACGTTGAATACTTCAAGTGTTCAGTAGTTTTATGTTCTGAGGCTGATGCTGATATCTTGTATGAATTTTATTTTTTACATTTCATAACTGATATTGCACTTGACCAAAATTCTGATGCTTTTGTTTACCTAGGTACACTTCCTGATTCCAACTCAATTTCCAAAGCAACAGCCGGCTTTTATGTTTCAAAGTTCACAGGTTATATTTGTTTCAACTTTCCTACATCTCTTTGCTTGAGAACTTAAGATTGATAATTATTTACTGTGTAGGAGTGAATTTGACCGGTAAAATGTCATTTCGTTTTGGTGTGATGACATTGAGTGTTGAACATAAGTCTTCATGCATCCATCCTACCCCCCACAGGGAGACCAATCCTAGTGGTTTTGCAATATCAAATTACACTGAATTATTTCAGTTACGATGTTAATGTACAGAAATCTGGTGACCTAATTGTATGGTATAGTTTTTATATCCCATACATCTTTTGCTGGAGACAGAGGAAAAGGTCTATAATCTATTTCGAAAGTATGGATAATGTGCTGGAAACTAGTATGCTCGTTTTATTCAAAGAAGAAGTACTGTACTCTAAATGGGTTAACATGGAAACATTCTTTTAATTTAATTGTATTATATTTATCTCCTCCCAAATTATTTTGTTAGGGGGATCTCCGAATGAGGATAGTAGAACAAAAGTGTATGTTTGTGACGGAATCATGATCTACTGTACAAGTGATTTGTTTATGTGCTTATTGCAGCATTTTAATTCACAAATGGCACCTTTGAAGTCACGGCTATTGTCTGAATATCCATGGAGTCCAAGATGGGAACCATTGCTGATGGCTGAGCGTATTTGGTGAGTGCTTTCTTTATATTATTTGCTTCACTTTTTCCATCAGGTTAACACTTCTTTCCTTTAGCTTATACGAATCGTTTCTACAGTGAGTTTCTGGCAGATGAGGCCTTGATCTTCAAGAGGCAATGCACTGAGGGTCAGCTTCAGCAGTAACATGCCCAATCTCCAAACATATTCACTCAAAAATGTCATTTTGGGATCATATTCGTCATTGCAACTTTTTGGGATCCACTTCAAATGAATGTTTTTAATGATTGTATATGTCTTCATTTTGTTAGGATTCTTAAAAAGATTGAGGTTTCTTTTTTAATTGTATAATCCATAAAAATTATGATATATAAATCAAAATTAAAATCATATTTTGATAATTATAAATGAAGCTAAATGGACTATAATGCAAGAATAGTTGAAAATAACCGGTTATTTCTATTACGGTATTTGTACAATATTTTTTTAGAAATGAACTAATTCATGCTACCTGATTAGTCCATAGGGTTTTTTTTTTTTCCATTCAAAACTTGGAAGTTTCTTTCCGCACCCCTACATTTTTCTTCCTGCACCCCTACATTCTTTGAAATACGAAAATAACCTTTCAGTTTTAGGTGATTCTAGAATAATGGTTTCGTAAACAAAAAGTTGTTTACGAACTCTAACCCCTGTTCTTCCATAACTAAGTAATTGTATGATTTTTAACAAACTCTAATGTTGATTTTAATCTCAATTGTATGATTTTTAACTAACGAATATTCTTGTATTTTCTATTTATAAAGTATAATGTCCTTTTGAACATATGGATCAAACTTCTAATGGGTATAATTTACTTTAAAATTTCAATTGTTAATACAAATTATTAATATCATATGTAGTTAATTTTTTATTAACATTTAGAGTTATTTACTTTTATTTATTTTAGAATAATCATATTTGATTCGAAAATAAAACTAGTCGTTCAAATGCAATCTACCAAAAATGGGAGCGTAGTAATCCTAATTTTTAATAAAAAATAATTTTTAATTAGTGTCTAAAGGACTTAATTTAGCAATTGCATCAAATATTTTAACAATATTATAATTTTAACAAATTTAACTAATTAAAAATGAGTTAAGAAATATAGAAAAATTATATTTCCCCTTAAGTTTCGGCATGCAAACCCTTTTCTAGTTTTAAAATAGATTTCACCCTTAAGTTCTTAATAAAATAAATAATAACGTATAAACCTTTCTTCTATTTTTTTAAAAATGACATTCATAATTATTTTAGTTTTAAAGTTGACATTTACATTGATAAAATAACACTTATATTTCTCACTATATATATATATATTATAACATATTTATAC
>Ga0123341_1000917_pt1 | contig 20586 bp, 24 predicted proteins | sample Turbeapinknodule_FD_89959 | JGI IMG/M metagenome (GOLD analysis project Ga0123341, IMG submission 89959) | Root nodule microbial communities of legume samples collected from Mexico - Turtle bean Mexico pink nodule | ecosystem: Host-associated > Plants > Roots > Nodule | place: Mexico: Nepantla...
GTGAGTTCTTGAATTTAGAACATTGATCCAATTCTAAAGTAAAGTGCCTTTCAAATCCAGCTCAAGTTGTTCCTAAGAATGTCAAGAATCATGTGTTCTTGTAGTTACATTCACATCATCAGTGCTCGGTGATCGGACATCAGCACCTGTGTCAAGCACATCAGATCGGTGGTTTGGTCGTGATAATGGGTCACGTAAGTGGGCCTCAGGTATGTGTGCTTTGAGGTTCATTCATATACTCAATGTGTATAAGGCCTGGTCAACGAAAAAGTGTGAGTGTTGTGTTTAGTACATTCGGGTCTAGCACAAGTAAAATATTCTCTAAAAACACCTAAGCCCAAGAGCGCTAGGGTTTTGGGGATAAGTTGCATGCATGATACGTAAAGGCTTGTACGCATACAGTGGAAAGATGGTCCCCTGATGCTGGTACATGAGTTGGTGCCCTGGCGGCCATGTTGTTAAGATTATGCACTCCAAGGAGGAAAGATTATGGCAGTTATCGTACTAAGATTGTGCACATTGTAACAAACTCTCCTCCCATCAAACCTACTTTCACTAGAGATAAGGTTCTCGTGAGAGAAGGGTTGTTACAAGAAGTAACCTAAAAGTAGTCTATAAAAGGGACTTGAGATCCCTGGTAACGGTACACCGTTTCTAAGACTGAAACTACTTTCTTACTTACTCATTGTTTCTATAAGCCTTGTACTGACTTGATCGTCGGAGTGCAATAAATAGGTAGGGCCCCCTCTGTTTCAAACGGAGCCGCATTCCAACACCCAAAGGAAAGAGCAAATTACTACAGAGGCAGACGGAGTCACAATCTGTTCCCAGAGTCAACCGACGACCAGGTCAACCGGCAAGAACATTTACCATAATATCTCCTTTTCCTACAATTGTAATGGAAGTTCCATCTGCAAGTTCAATATTTGTGTTGCTCGAACAAGGTCTATAAGATATAAACCCAGTAGATGATTGAGTCATGTTGTTAGTAGGATATTAAGGGCACTTTTAGAAGCTCTTAGAAGATTATTTCTTTGTAATCATTACTTTAGGGTTAGAGTTCTCTATACACAAATGTTGATGTTCTATTTCGAATGAATCAATTTGAATAAATATCTTTTTTCATTCAGATTAATCCTTTTTAAGTTGGTATCAGAGCTCTCGATCTTTGCAGCCCTGCTTTTGCATTTCTTCTTTACCATCTTAGCTACAGTTCTCTTTCAGGGTTGCCTAAAGTGCACCCATTTCCTTTCATTATTGGGGTTTCCTGAAGTGCACTAAACTTGTGTTTTTATCACTATTGTTTCCACCACTATCGGAGTTGTCACCGTCGTTCTCACCAGAGTTGCTGTTGTCCCCATCTGCCATTGCTAGAAGCACCAACATCGTCAAAGTTGTCACCATCGACTTGCAATCAAACTAGCAATCTCACATTGTCCTCCAAGACCCCAATATTATGTTTTCTTTAGGAGGAGGGCTAAGAAATCCCTATTATTTATTTTAGCATGACAACTCTACTAAGCAATGTTGATGTTCCACACTAGCCTGATGACAACTGCCTTAATTGTCGGAATTATCTCTAATGAGCTCAATTTATCAAATGCATGTTAAAGGGCATGATTAGACTCAACCATATTGAAAGAGGCAATATCTCAGGATAACCCTAGTTTCCACATTTGGGACAATGATGACTCAAATTATTACATGGTCATGGGGATCCATGACTACAAAAATCAATAGAAATTATATGAAACAGAACATCTCTACATGTTATGTGGGAAGACGTTGCAAATACTCAATCCATGCAACAGGACATCTCCACATGTTATGAGTTAGAAAGCAAGATCTTTGGTGCCAAGCAAAACACTCACTGCTGCAGAATATTATAGAATGTGTAAGGGTTTTGTGGATTGAGTTGGGACCAGTATCAAAATTTGAAGCTTGAAAACAGCAAGATGTTGTCACTCTTGCTCAGTTCGTTGAACAATCTTGGATATTTAAGTTCTTTTCAGGATTGGATCCTGAATATGACCTTGTTAGGGAACAAATTCTTTGGAAGGAAAGAGTTTTACATTGTTCAAGGTGAGCTCGTAGAATGGTCATGATGAATGAATCCTCCACTAAAGGAGTTGTCATGTTCTCTGGAAAGGCTTCCATACCTAGGACTTCAAATCATGCAAAGCATAAAACTCAACTTAAAAGGTAAGGAGGATCGTTGAATTTGACCACACTAAGGAGACTTGCTTCAAGCTACATGGAAAGGAGAAAACTCTCAACCATCTAGCGGAATTAAAAGGACAACCCTCATGGAAGGCTTATCAACCAACTACGAATTTTGAAAATCCTGGCAAGATTCCTTCATCCTCTTCAATTGAAGAAGGAATGTCTACATTATATGTTAAAATTGAACGTCTAAAATCATTCATGGAGTTTATTAGTAGTAAGCCACATTTTGGTACATGCTCTTTAACCATCACTAGTAAGAACTATAATTCCTCTTTTAATGTTTTTAAAACTTTATATCAATAAGTGAACTTTAAGCCTAACTTAATCTTATAAAATCGACTCATGAGGTGAAGCTTGCACCCACTTATATAATATGAAATGTCCTTATCTATAGTCGATATGGGATTTCCAACAAACCCCCATCAGGCCGAGACCCTCCAACTCGTGCGTGAGACTATATACTTATGGGTTGTCTGATAACGATCCAATAGCGGGTAGCCCAATAAGTCCAACAAACTCTTGCTAGGATAGGCTCTAAATGGTTATGATACCATATTTATAAGTGGATTTGAAGCCTAACCCAACCTTACAAAACTAGCTCACAAGGTAAGGTTTGCACCCATTTATATATGATGAAATGTCTTTATCTCTAGTCGATGTGGGATCTCCAACACTATATGTAAGGACTCTAGAGTTCTAGACTCTGGTGTGATAGAACATATGACCCCGCATTCTTCTCTTTTAATATCATATGTTTTTGTTTTTGATAACCACATTACTATTGCCAATGGGACTAGTATCCATATAACTCGACGTGGTAATATTTCTCTTTTGCCATCCCTCAACCTTAAAGATGTCCTTTATGTTTAAAACTTTCTAATAACCTTATTTCCATTCAAAAACTTACTCGTGACTTAAACTATTGTATTCCCACTCATTGTGTTTTTTTGGATATTGCCACAAAAAGGACAATTGAAACTTTTAAGAAATAGGGAGGATTGTATTACTTGGATTGTATTCCTTTATCAACTTGGGAACTAAGAATAGTATCAGTAGAAAAATAGCTACCTCTTATCTCCAGTCTTACACTACTTTTGAGTCCTCTCAAATTTGGCTTCTCTATTGTCATCTAGGACATCCATCTTTTTTTGTTCTAAAGGTTGTGTTCCCTCCCTTATTTACTAAAGAGTCTATTGAGTCATTTAAATGTGATGTATGTCAACTTGCAAAGTATCATCGTGCCACATATCCTCCCAGTAATACAAAAAGAGTTCATCCTTTTGATTTGGTTCATTTTGATGTTTGAGAGCCTATATCAAACTCTAGTATATCAAGGATCTCAAACTTATGGTGTTGATTATGAGACATTTGCTCCAATGGTAAAGATGAATATGATTAGAATCATTCTCTCATTGGCAGCTTATTTTGGTTTGGAATTGCAACAATTTGTTTGATGTGAAAAATGCTTTCTTGCATGGACATTTAATGGAAGAAGATTACATTGAAATTCCTCTAGATTTTAGGTCTATTGAAGGAGGGAATAAAGTGTGCAGGTTGAAGAAAGCCTTGTACAGACAAAAGCAAACACCCTGTGCTTGGTTTGGTAGATTGACTCAGGTTATAATCTACATGGGTTATCAAGAGAGTCAAGGTGACGAGGTGACAATACCTTGTTCATCAAACATTTTCCAAAAGGTAAACCTACTATATTTTTGGTCTATGTGGATGATATGATTGTTGCAGGAGATGATGAACATGAAACAAATCTTGAAAGAAAAGCTTGCTATTGAGTATGAGATGAAGGATCTAAAAAAATAAGTACTTCCTTGGGATAGAAGTAGCTTACTCGAAGAAAGGCATCTTTATCTCCCAAAGAAAGTATATTTATGATTTTCTCAAAGAAGCAAGATTGATTATAGTAAGAAGTGGACTTTAAACCTAATTCAACCTCATAAAACCAGTTCATAAGGTGAGGTTTGCACTCACTTATATACTATGAAATGTCATTACCTATAGTCAATGTGAGATCTCCAACACACCCCTCCTCGTGCCGAGACCTACCAACTCGTGTGTGAAACTATATATTATAGGCGGTCCGATAGAGGTCTGGTAGCGGGTAGCACGATAGGCCCAACAAACTCTCACTAGGATAGACTCTAAAGGGCTCTGATACCATATTAAGAAGTGGACTTTAAGTCTAAATCAACCTCATAAAACCATCTTAAAAGATGAGGTTTGCACCCACTTATATACTATGAAATGTTCTTATCTCTAGTCGATGTGAGATCTCCAACAGATTGCAAGACCAGTGAAATTCCTATAGAACAAAACAATAGAATTGGGAGTGATGAAAGCAGTTCTAAGGTAAATAAAGGTCAATATCAAAGACTTGTGGGGAAGCTCATTTACTTAGCTGACATAGCTCACACTAGATCTGACATAGCCTATGTTGTGAGTGTAGTTAGTCAATTCATGCATGATATAAGGGAGAGACAAGTCTAGGATGGGAATTCTTGTTTAAGAGGAATGAAAAATAAAAAACAAAAGTGTATACTAATGCAGATGATGCAAGGTTTGTCACAGATAAGAAATCTACCTCAAGATATTGTTTGTTCTTGGGTGGAGATTTGCTGACTTGGAAAAGTAAGAAACAAAATGTTGTTTCAAGGTCTAGTGTAAAGGCTGAATTTCTAGCTATAGGACATGGGGTGTGTGAATTATTACAGTTGAGAATTATTCTAAATGATCTTAAAGTGGCATGTGAAGAGTCTATAATTCTTTATTGTGATAATAAGCTAGCTATTAGCATTGCTCACAATCTAGTTCAGCATGACAGAACAAAACACATAGAGATAGATCGACACTATAATAAAGAGAAACTGGATAGTGACCTTATCACTACTTATGTTATGTCCCATCTGGGCTTTAGTTCGCAGATCTATTACCAAAAGGTCTTCCCACTAAACGAGTTCATGATCTCCCATGCAAGCTGGGAATGATAAATATCCATTCATCAACTCAAGGGGGAGTGTTGTTAGTAGGATATTAAGAAGGAATACAATGGAAGAAAGGAAAGGTTGTTGTGTTGCAGATGAAAACAATGGGAGAAAGAGAGGGGTGTGGTTTGGCAGCAATGCAGGCTGCACATCAAATTACACAGACTCCTAAGGATTTTAGAGCACAGATACCATGTCAGAAAAACTGTTTCTAATATTATTCATAGAGGACCAATTGCTCTTAAATAGAATACAAAGACTTAATAACTGAATCCTAATTTATGATGGATATAATCTATCCCTAAAATTCAGGATCAATGTTCTTGTACAATAAATATAAAATATACTATTAGCCTATTAATCCCCCTAATTATGGAATGTAATTAAATCTCCTAATTATGTAATTTAAAACTGTACAAAGAAACATTAACTGTGGCATAAATCAAGGAATCCTGACAATATCAATAAAATAATTCTTTAGTTTTCGAGTGTTATACAAATTTGATATCAAGTACTAATATGCATCATCCAAAACATTTAAATTTAAAATAAACGTAACTGGTTTCAGACATCAGAAAAAGCTGAAAGGCACCTGACCCAGTTGTGGCAAACTCCAAGTATAAAGGTTGTATGTAACCCCAGACAATCTTATAGTCCGCAAAGAGTGAGCCAAATCTTTATTAAGTTTAGCTGATGTAACCTGCAAATATCAATATACAGATCGAAATGTATTCAGAAATTTACCAGATATGTCCATAGGAATAACTTAATTTTGAAAACTAAAAGGAAGTTTTAGTATTATAGAATAAACAAGGGAAAGTTGAGCTAAAAGGAGACTAAGATATCTCCAAAACAGAAAAGGAAAAATTAATATTAAAACAATAAAGAAATCAACAATGTAACTGGAATGGGTGACCTTTGATTAATATATAAAGCTGACACAAGGCTACAATCCTATATAAATATGATTTTACAAAGTTACCAGAGCTTTTCAATATACCAGAAACTACAGCTGACTAACAATTTACTTTCTAACAAAACCAAGGAAGTATCACCTGTACAAGAAAATGTATGCTAATAGGGATTCCCTACAAGAGTTTCTTAAACCATATTTGTAGTCCGGCGATACTTTTTCTGGTCCTCAGTGTCACATCATTTCAGTTTTGCTCCAATGATAAATAATTTCAGGCAAGTCACATACTTTAATATTTTTTATTATTACTTAAGTTTTAAATAAATTTTACTTAGGAGCATTTGTTTAGCTTTACTTGGATATTTGTGTTTTTATTCTAAAGGAATCCTTTCTTATAGAAAAATAAATTCTTAAGAGGAAGAAACCAGTGTGCCACATAGGATCTCTCCGAATGATAGATTTTTTCAGGATTTGGCTTCTTCAAGTTAAAGAACTCATTGAAACCACCACTAGAGATGTTCCAAAGACTAATTTCCTCTAAATGATTATGACAAAAAAATTACCTACATCTTAAAGTTTCCCTCCTATCTACTGAAAGGAACAATACAGAGTTTTGTTGGCCAAAAATATATCAAAGCAATAACATAATAATTTATGTACAGAAATTTAATCCAATCCCGGCACTGTCAATACAAAAAATTAAACACCCTTGACCTATCAACAAATTCTTAAGAATGTTAAATATTCTGATCCTCACCACTTATTCCTGGGCCTCTAAGATCTTTTCCTCATGGTCCATCATCAAGATTACAGAGGAGAAAAAACAACTAATGCCATTGCATCACATAAATGTACAACATGTTTACAAAAGAAAGCTCCACAATTTCCTTTGTGGACAAAAGAATTGACTTTTGATGCATATGGATTTATCTGTATATGAACAAAATGGTCATATATAGTGAATGAAAAAACCTGCAAAGAAGCCCCACCAAGTTCAACTATTCCAGTTGTTTCCTGAGGCTCGCGTCCCAAGTTTCCAAGAGCGTAATTTACAGCAACCCAAGAAAAGATGCCTTGTTCTTCCCCTATATTTAGATTATAAACTTAATCATTGACATGAATAACTTCATCTATAACAATATCAATAGTAAGAGACATAAAATCAGTAAAACATTTTTTTTCAAAATACTACAAAAGAAATAGTAGTCTTAAGTTACACTCTTATATAATTTATAAAATGGCATTGTGTGCCATTTATTTAGGTGGGTGTTTAGCATCAGTTCATGGCTATTTGTTTTCTAGTTGACACTCTTTCTATTTTACTTTCAAGAGAACTAGGATCCTGTTAGGATCCAAGAATTATAAAGAGAAGAAAAAAAAGGTTTTTATTGAATAGAAAGAAAAGAACAAGAAATAGGAGAGCACTCTCTCCTCCAAGGGTTTCCCCTTCACAAAGAGCTAAAGCTCAATCTACAAAAATATTACACACTCCCCCTCCCCCTCTCCTTCTTTCTTATTTATATCTAACTAGCAAATCAAGTAACTAACTCATGACTATTCTAATTCTAACTTACTCCTCCTCTCGGTGTATCCTAACAGATCCATTCTCCAATAGAATACATATATATACACCCAAACTAGAATCCATTTTCCAGCACTAAACAATATATTAGTATATCTCTTGAAAATCTTCAAGAAAAAATACGAGTAGCTAAAAGATTATAATTGCACTATTCAACACTTCCCTAAAGGCATCATATTAACATTCCCAACCTCACCAAAACCATAAAACTTGAACTACGTAAGGATATAAAGAATTATTTATTGATAAAAATCACACCAATTACATTTTAATCACCTCTATTTGTAATAAACAAACTCTTTAAAAAATAAGGAAATAAAACTGTTGAAATGAATACGAAGATTCCAAAAAAAAATCTCCTAATCACGACAAAAACATTGAGGGTATTTTTATCCTAATAATTCATTACTTACAACACTCCCTCTCATGTTAGCAAGTGAACATTGATCATTACCAACTTGCCTAAGAGATCCTAGAATCTGCAATGAGGAAGCCTCTTAATGGAAATGTCCACTATCTAAAATCCTTTAGGAACATGAGTTGTAACCACTAGACATTTGTCAAGATTATCTTTGATGAAGTGTCAGTCAATTTCAATAGGTGTGGTCCTATCATATTGTCCTGGACTATAGATGTTGTGTAATTAGGAGAAGATAATAATTTGTGAAGCTTCCATTTTCTATTAATTAGGACAGATTTGATATCATTTGGTGATTTGATTTTATTTGTATACTTTTAATTACCTATTATTTATTGCTTTAATTAGGTTGTAAATAGTCTATAGATTTATATTGTAATCACATTTGTAAATACATTCAATTTTTTTCTTTCAACTTGATACCAGAGCTTCCGATCCTGGGAGACTCTACTTCTGCATTTTTTCGTTGACCACCACCTTGCACCTTTGACCACTACAGGACAAACTTTTCGACGAGTTTTGTGAACAGGACTGCTACCATTAGAACCGGATTTCTCCAATCTGCAAAGCTCAGTTGGTTTTGCACTCTCGCGGTCTCCCTTAGTAAGACATCTAGCTCATGTTCCTTAACCATGAGTGGTAAGAATTCTAGTTTCTTATCCTTTAATACTTCTAATACTGTGTATATCTACATTATAGACTCTAGTGCTACTGACCATATGACACCTCATTCCTCTTCTTTTTCATCCTACACTGCTTTATCTGGCAACCAACATATTATTATTGCTAATGATTCGAATATCCTCGTTACTAGTTGTGGTAACATAACATCTACCTTTAACATTCTTTTAAAAAATGTGTTTCATGTTCCCAAACTATCTAATAACCTTTTGTCTATTCATAAGGTTACCCAATATTTAAATTTTGCAATGATATTTTTTTTCATTCCCATTGTGTTTTCTAGGATCTTACCATGGGGAAGACGATTGGAATTGCTAAAGAGAAGGGCGGGTTATATTACTTACAACATGAAAATAAAGAGTGTGTCAGATGGCATGCACTCACTTCAACTCTTTAGTCAGACCCTAAATCTTGGTCATCCTCTCAAATATGGCTTCAACTCAAATGTCTTGGTCATCCTCCATTTAATACCCTAAAGTCTTTATTTCCTGTTTTATTAAAAAAGTGTTTGTTGAGTCTTTTCATTGTGATGTTTGTGAGTTTTCTAAACACCATCAGACAACCTTTCTTCCCAAGAATGATAGAAGTTCTAAACCTTTTGATCTTATTCATTCAGATGTATGGGGACCTTCACCTATTCTTAATACCTCGGGTGCAAAATGGTTTGTTTCATTTATTGATGATTGTACCCAAGTTACCAGGATATTCCTCATGACAAATAAGTTCGAAGTTTTTCACTTGTTTGTCAATTTTTACCGAATGGTTCAAACACAATTTGGAAACCCAATTAAGAGATTGTGTTCTGATAATGGAAGAGAATATGTGAACCAAAACCTGGAAAATGAAGTTGTTCATGAATTAACATGTTTGAACATTCCTCAACAAAATGGGGTTGCAAAAAGGAAAAATCGTCATCTCCTTGAGGTCACTAGAGCTTTACTCTTCTAAACGTCCGTTCTTAGATTTTATTGGAGAAATTGTCACTTATTTGATCAATAGATTACCCTCTCGGGTTCTAGAGAGCGTTAGTCTTGTTCAGCTTATAACCACATTCTATCCTTCTATTCCCATTATGACTAGTCTTCAGAGCGTGTCTTTGGTTGTCTTGCTTTTTTCCATGTTCATAGTTCTTATCGTGGTAAGTTAGATTCGCGAGCCATCAAAAGTGCCTTCATTAGTTATGCCTCCAACAAAAAGGAGTACAAATGTTATCACCCTCAAAGTCGTAAGTCTATGTCTCCAAGGATGTCACCTTTCATGAAACAAAGTCATTCTCTCATAGTTCTCAACTTTAAGGGGGGCAGTATTCAAGAAGTTGAGGTCCTTGAGTTGTCATATTTTCCTTTATTGCAGGATTTCACTCTATGGAGCATGACAAAGACCATGCGCCAGCATCATTACCAAATAAGAATAATGAGGACAAATATTTTGGGAAACAATATCATCGAATGCAACAAGAACCCGTCCTTGTCGAACTACAACTTCAATTGTCCGAACCAGAGTAAGAACTCATACAATGAGACTCTTGAGGACACCTGAAATACCGTTTTTGAACCTAACCTAAATGATTTACCTATTGCCTTGAGAAAAGAAAAAATATTTTGTGACAAATATCCTATATCCCAATTTGTGTGTACAAAAAACTTTTTATGCAACACCAGAGTTTTCTTTCAGCTATTGATTTTATCATAAGCCTTAAAAGAGGAGAATCGGGTTCGAGCCATGAATGAAGAAATGGGTGCATTAAAGAATGAGACTTGGGAGATTGTAGAGAGACTAAAGGATAAGAAGGCATTGGGTTGTAGGTATACAGTTAAGTATTAGTCTAATGGCACACTGGATCGGTATAAGGCAAGGTTGGTTGCAAAAGTGAGCACCCAAACCTATGGGATCAATTATGAGGAGACTTTAGCTCTAGTGGCAAAAATAAATACAGTCAGGATTATTCTCTCCTTGGCAACACACTTTGGTTGGGAGATGCATCAATTTGATGTTAAAAATGTCTTCTTGCATGGAAGCTTGGAGGAAGAAGTGTACATGGAGATTCCACCTGGTTATGGTGCCACTAATGAAGGGAATAAGGTGTGGTAGACTTAAGAAGGCCCTGTATGGTCTTAAACAATCACCTCATGTCGGGTTTGGAAGGTTTACTTAAGCTATGGTATCTTTGGGGTACCGGCAAAGCCAAGGTGACCATACTCTGTTCATAAAACATTCTCAGGATGGTAAATTCACTCTACTTTTGGTCTATGTACATTATATGATTATTACAGGTGATGATGAGATTGAAAAATAGACTTTGAGGGAGACTGGCAGCTCAATTTGAGATGAAGGATCTTGAGAAGTTGAAGTACTTCCTTGGGATAGAGGTTGCTTACTCTAGACAAGGCATTTTTGTTTCTCAAAGGAAATACATCATTGATCTCCTCAAAGAGACTGGTAAGTTAGGCTTTAAGAATTGAGCAAAATCATACGATTGGGAATGATGAGGAAAGCCCAAAGGTGGAGAAGACATAATATCAAAGACTTGTGGGAGAGCTCATCTATCTATCACACACTAGGCCAAACATCGCCTATGTAGTTAGTGTGGTTAGCCAATTCATGAATGATTCAAGAGAAAGGCACTTGTAGACAGTAAATAGAATTATTCAGTATTTAAAAGCCTCTCCGGGGAAAGGATTGCTATTCAAAAAAGGGAAAAATTTATCCATGAAAGTATATACTGATGTTGACTATGCAGGATCAATCGTTGATAGGAGATCCACCACGGGCTATTGCATGTTCTTGGGTGGAAATCTGGTGACATGGAGAAGCAAGAAACAAAATGTAGCTGCAAGATCAAGTGCAGAGGAAAACTTTAGATCCATGGTTCAAGGGGTTTGTGAACTATTATGGATGAAGATCATAATCGATGACCTCAAAGTAAAATATGAAGCTCCTAAGGGGACTGGCGTGTGATAATAAGTTTGCCATCAATACTGCACACAATCTAGTTCAACATGACCGAACAAAGCACATAGAGATAGACTGACATTTCATTAAGGAGAAGTTGGATAATGGTCTTATAGCCACCGAGTACATCCCTTCAAGACTCCAATTGGCAGATATGTCCACTAAAGGACTTCCCTCAAAAGAGTTCAAAGATCTTACTTGCAAGCTAAGAATGATTGATATACATTCACAAACTGGGGGGGCGGGGGGACTGTTGTGTAATTAGGAGATAATTATTCCATAATTAGTTAAGATTATGTTTTCTATTTATTATGACATATTTGATATCTTTTGGTGATTTAATTTGATTTGTATAGTTTTAATTACCTATTATAAATAGTCCATAAATTTAGATTGTAATCACATTTGTAAATACATTCAATCTTTTTCTTTCAACTCGCTATTTTTCATGTTTCCCAGTTCAAGAAAGATGTTGGACAGCATCTTGTGGACATAGACCTTCTATGAGTTGTAGGGTACCGAAGAAGGATATCAACCTCACATCTCAGACAATCAGACAATTACTCATAAGGGTGCAACAATTCACCAAGTTCTTGTGCATTGGCAAGGAAAATCTCCTAAGGAAGCTATTTAGGAAGATTCTTCCATTATCCAAGAGCAATTTCCGAAATTTAAATTGAGGACAAGGTTGTTTAGGAGGAGGTATTGTTAGGACCAGGTCAGAGCAACAACCTTTAAGGAAATAGGGTCTAAAGGTGTATTATAGAAGAAGAAATAAGGGGTAAAAGGGTATTAAGAGAGTTAGCTAATTCAGTTTTCCCAATAAATAGTGTCCATATTTAACACAATGGTAAACCTCCCTCGGGTAGAGAGGACACTTCTGAAAAATATTGTAAAACTTGCAGATTCCAGTTGAAAGGAGTACTCTCCGTTTAAGGCGTATTTGTATACCTTGGTTCTAGGCTTGTAAGGAGTTTTCAGTATTAGAGAGGAAATTCAGAATCTTTTTCTGTGTGATTAGGCTTAAACAATTCCAATCCTGAAGAGAGGATTCTAACAAAAACCTCAAACATAAACAAAAAAAAAATTGTTTTCACTTTAGACTTTAATTGTAATGCATAGTAAGTGCAACTGCCAACCAATCAGAGATATTCGTAAGTATGAACTAAAATAGATATTATAAAAATTAGCAAACTCACCATACTTATCATACATGACACTCTGCAGTGCATTATAATTAAATTCTCCATTTAACTTTTAGAAACAGTTGCTCCCTTTTCAAAAAGATATCAATGTTTTCTCTAATACCTTGAACCAAACCCCTTCTAGGTGACTAACCTGAAATTACACGTCCAACCATAACCAAACACACACTTTAGTTTCAATCTTAATGCACTGTTAGTATTTAGAATTTAAACTCTCAGCCAATGAAAAATTATCTTACCTATGGGTTGTAAAGTATATATTATAAAAGTTGAATCCATCCCCCAACTAAGTGACTCACCTAAAATTATGCATGCCCATAACCAAACAAGCATTCTTGAGTTCGATATTAATGCATTGTTAATCTAAAGAATTTTACACTTTCAAGTAAACAGAAATGCTACTTATTTATTACTTCTAAATTACTATACTCAAATATTGCAAAATTACCTAATTTTACACTAATTAAGAATGCTAGTTAAGTTCATTTAATGTTATTGATCTTATTCCAAATCACCCCAATCACAGGATAGTGTCCATATTTAACCACAATGGTATCTTTGAAATAATATCATTAAATAAGTTTGAATTATTTAAAATTTGTTTATTTTAAGCTCACTTAAACATGATTATTTTTTTCCTTATATTTAAGCCCATGGAAATTATATATTATAGAAGCCAATCAAACTCACCTTACGTAGCAATTTGTGATCAAAGTATATATTATAAAAGTCAACAAACTTTTTGTATATTACAATATGTGATTGAATAACACCGGAACTACATTGTTATTGCATTCTAATTAAATTCTCACCTTCCTTGAGTTCATGGACATGTCCACCAATGTCCCACGGTTTTGCAACAGACTAATATGGTAAAGCCCAAAACTCACACAATGTCTAAACAATTCGACCTTGGATTCACTACATTAACTGTCAAACTCTTTGGTCTAACAAAAATTCTAAACTCAATTTAAAAGAAGTACATATTTTCTCAAATACATCGAACCAAACCCAAACTAACCTGAAACGACGCGCGCCCATTCATCCTTGAACAGGAACCCGGACACCTTCAAGGCCTGTCTGCAACATTCCAGAACCTTCTCTGCTTCCTCGGTGCCGAGCTCCTCGAGTTCCTCGGAGGCGGCGAGCCGCACGACGGTGTTCTTCCACTCCTTGCGAGGCACCTTGCCCTTGGCGAACCGAACAAGCTCGGCGACGGCGCCACGGAGGGCGTCGGGCGGGGCAGCGAAGCCGGGGGCGGCGGCGGCGGAGTGGGCGGCGGCGAGGAGGCCGAGGCCGGGGCCAAGAAAGTGGAAGACGGAGAGGCGGAGGGCGTCGGGGCCGGCGCGGAGGGCGAGGGCGAAGGAGGCGGGGCGAGAATCGGCGAATTTGGGGTTGGAGTGGATTTGGAGGGCGGTGGAGAAGAGGTAGAAGATGAAGGGAGCGGTGAAGAAGAGGAAGGCGAAGAAGTAGAGAAGGCATTTGGCGGTGTGGGGTTTGTGGGGATTTGGATTTGTGTGGGTGGAAGAAGAAGTGTAGAGGGAGATCATGCGAGGGTGCAGCTGAGTACGGTGGGGTGGAATGTAGGAAGGAGAAGAGGAAGGGGAGGAGGGAGAATGAGGTGAAGAAGGTCGAGGGCTTTTTGGGAAATTCATTGATGGTGGTTGCTCGGAGAAAGCGGTGGCGCTTTGGAATGGGATTGTGCAGGGTGGTGTTGGGGACGAACTGCAATGCAATTGGCTTAGGAGGAGGTTGAGAAGTTTTGACCTTCAAGAGCAAGTGTAGGTTGATTGAATGAGTAATGGTAACAACTTTCAAATTAATACTATTTTAATTTAATTATAATTATATATGTTTTTAGGCAGTAAAAAGTTTTGAAAATTTATTTATTTTTACTTTTAAAATATCTGTAAATATTATAGCATCATTTACATACTTTGATTGTAAATGTACTCTGTAGATAAAAAAAAAAAACTTAGATTGTTGGCTGTAATACAAATATTTTTGGAATACTTTCAAATAATAATAATATGATAAACAAGTAAAATATAATTATAAAAATTATCTCATGTAAAAAAAAATGTTACTTGAACACCTGGAAATTGGATGGATCAGGATATAACTGCCCATGTGGATGTGCTGGAAAATCCGAAAAATTTTGAAAATTTTGTTACAGGTTTGAACATTTTGGGGTGCAGGTTAACTTTCTCCACTTCTCTTCCATCTTAGGTGTTATCTTCTACTCCATCATTTGTTCAGTCCTTTTCTCGAGCTTTTATTCGAGCCTCTCATTCAGCATTTGTTCCAGAATTTGTCTCTTCTCCACCTTTTATTTCACCATTTCTCGTTCATTCGTTCTCATTCGTTCTCATCGGGTTGTGGAAATAGGAATTATGCATCTTTTTTTACGGTGGTTGGGTGGCGCTATTGAGTCTTACATTGGAAGTGTTGTATTAGGTCTCATCAAAAGTAATACATTTTCTATTCATTGGTTTATTAAGTGAATGATTGACCTTCTTTGATTTTTGTTGGGTGATGAATGTGTTTAGTTTCACCAAAGATAATACATTTTTAGGAAATTTGAAGTTAATTTTCTTGTTGGTTGGGGGGCATGAGGTGGGGAAAAAGTCAATTAAATGAGGTGTTTGGAGGTCATTAGGGTATGGTAGTGTCAATTTAGAGAGTGTTAGTATGTGATGACCCTGGTAGAAAGATGTGGTGATTCACATTACTCTTCTTGCACAAACCCAGTGAAGATTTTTCTGAAAATTTGAAGTTAGTGTTCCTATTGGTTGGGGTGGGGCATGATGTGGGGAGAAAGTCAGTTAAATGAGGTATTTGAAGGTCATGAGGGTATGGCAGTGTCAACTTAGAGAGTGACAGTATGTGGTGACCCTAGTAGGAATATGTGGTAACCCACATTACTCTTCCTGCACAGACTCAATGAAGATTTTCTGGAAATTTCAAGTTAGTGTTCCTGATGGTTGGGGTGGGGCATGAGGTGGGGAGAAAGTCAGTTAAATGAGGTGTTTGAAGGTCATGAGGGTATGACAGTGTCAACTTAGAGAGTGGCAGTATGTGGTGACCCTAGTAAGAATATGTGATAACCCCCATTACTCTTTCTGCATAGACCCAATGAAGATTTTTCTGGAAATTTCAAGTTAGTGTTCTTGTTATTTGCCATGTGGTGACCCAAAGTCAATTTCTTGCACACATTTACAAATTTCGTTATTTTGGTTATTTTTTTCAAGGTTTAGGGTTGAAAAGAAGTTAGTGAATTTGTTATTATTGTTGTATTGTAATGAATTGGTTGATATACTTTGTTTCGGACAATTTTGAAATGGCTTCTTCAAATGGGAAAGTATGACGGTGAAAAGTTTGATCATGAAGAAAGGAAAATAAAGGTTTCATTGATTATATTACTAGGTTTCTAATAGTTAATTTTGAAATTGTGAAATTATATTGGATTTAAACATTTGTCTTCCATAGTTATCTTGTAGATTCGAGTACACACTCAACATATTGTGGAAATCAATAGAAATTTGATGTCATTGCATCGCCAAAGAATAAAGGCAACCCCTTTTAAGTGGATGCTCCAATTAGAAGATGAATTAGACATATCAAGTTTTGTTCTTCACAAATTAATTAGTAAGTGCAGTGTTGATGATAATTGTTTTAGGATAAGACAACATTTAGTGTCTTTTAAGGTTGTCGATGTGTGTTTCGCCCTGGGGTTGCGAGTGGTGGGTGAACTGTTATATTTGGAGGATGATGGTGGTGGGTTAGTGAATGAGGTATTTGGTAGAGAGGACATAAAAATAAATATTTTTTTAGAAAAATTAGGGGACAAAATTTATAGGAAAAAAATGTTAATGAATTATGTTGGTTGTACATACTTCTTTTATTATATGTTTTTTATTTTCCTGTGACTTCTAGGACTTTTTCTTCATTTCCTTTTAAGGTTTTAGATAATTTAGATGCACTGGATGCATACAATTGGGGTGGTGAAGTGTATGACTTAATAGTTTATAGTTTAACACGGTCATCAGAGGTATATAACAACCAAACGAATGCTAGTGAAATATATTTAATTGGTTGCGTTCCTTTTGTGCAGGTTAGTGGCAATTATGAGAAATAAGTATGTAGTTCAAGTTTAATAAATTTGTGAAGCTTTTTGTTTCTGCCAATTGACTCAATTGCCTTCGTACTTCTAACGATGATCACACGCCCAATTTTGTCTGCCTTTCGTTTGTGATCTCCTTCGATCAAACACCTGAACCTGCAAAGACAAAGGGGCACCTAGAGGTCGTTTGCACTCTGACGCTCAAGTTAATACTAGGACTAGGAAACACCAAAACTCTTAGCTCGTAAAAACCCTCGTAAATTGTGCATGTATCGCGCAAATGTTGTGTACCTTATTAGGTTTGTTACTACCCTTTATATACTCTAGGGTTTTCATAGTTTCCGCCACCCGCATTTAGGGTTTCTGAGGGTATGCCTTAGCGCCACTATCGCCCACTCTTAGGGCAATCTAGCGCGTAAAGCTCCCTTACTGGAGTGCAACCTCTGACGGAATGACCACCTGGGTACCAACTTGTGCACCTAATCTCTAGGGCCATTCGTCCTGGGGGTGCCCTAGCTGTTCACGTGCCACGCATGCAGCCTACCCCTGGGATGCAACCCTAATGGGCCTTAGTGCTTCCAGTGGTTCTTTGCTTGTGTCGCGCCTAAATGTGCTATTCACACCACATGCACGGACCCCTCGTGATCAGGCTTCCCCTACTGATAACTGGTGTGTAGTCCGGGATCCACCTCTCGTGGCCCAGCTCTGTTGTTTAACTCACCGATGCCCGATGTCACGTCGCCCTCACTCTGTTGTCGAGGACACATCAGCACATCCTGGTGATCGACGTCTGACCACTCTTCGACACCTTGGCTCGCGTCGCTCGCGAGACACTGGCCCATGCTGCTCGTGGGACCCAGCTTACGTGGCCCACCATTACTAGAAGTCAACGACGTTCGAGGACTGGTCGGTACATAAGCCCCCCAATCTCGAGTTGTTAAATTGTTCAGCGAAGAGACTAAGTCCTCACCCGTGGCGACCTACGTGGCTCTGTGTGACGGGAGGTGAACAGTGCACCGAAGTGACACTTCTCTGTGCCCGTTTTAATCTGCACACACGTGTCTAGATCAACGACCAGAACTTAACGCCGCTTGCACTCCTTCGTTTACGTTAAGCATTCAAAAACGTGCGCTTTGTCACTGTTCCATCACTTTCTCTGAAACTTCTTCGATCGTTTATATTCTCTTCGAAAGTTCTCACCTTTCCAACTTCAAAACTCAGAACTTCCACCCCACTTCGCTCTAAAGGTATGATCTTCATTCATTGATTGCCCTTCTCTTACGATTCCGCTGCTCACACATGCGATAAACTGCTCTAGGACTGTTTAAATTTCTGCATTTGGGTTTTCTCTATTTTTTCTCTATTCCTTTGTTTTTCTGGGTCTCTTCGAGTCGCTCCATCGCCTTCCACTAAACCCTTGTTTCTTCCTTTTTCTTTTTCTCTTTTTCAGCTTTCTCCTTGAAATGGCTCGAATAAAAACCACATCCAACCCTCCTCCCAGCGTAGATTACAAAGCTCTCTACCCTTGGGCTTCCGCTGAACTCCTCGTCGAGACCTCCACTCTTACCTCCAGTGAGGATGTGAGGAAGCACTGGGATAACGAACCTGATTGCAAGGGATGGGTGTTTGGCAGAGAGAGTGATGACTATGTCTCGGTTCGTCCTTGCGCAAAGGGCGAACTCGTGGGCGCGGATGATCGCGCCAACGAAGGAGAGCCTTTCTTCTTCCTTTACTCCACCATTTTTGAACGGATTAAGCTTTGCCTCCCACTCATGGGCTTCGAGAGGGCACTGCTGACGGACATTAACGTGGCCCCTGCCCAGCTGCATCCCAACAGTTGGGCGTTCATGAGGGCGTTCGCCATATTATGCAACCACTTTGGGCACCCTCCCTCCGTCGATGTCTTCCTCCACTTCTTCGAGGCTAAGAGCCCCGAGAAGAACCTCTAGGTGAGCTTCAGTGGCGTGGCGGGGAGAGTCCTCCTGACACTCTTCCAACAATCCTATAAGGGCTTCAAAGGGAAGTTCTTTAGGGTGTGTTGCACCGAACACGACCCCACCTTACTGGATGGGTTTCCCTTTACTGGGTGGGGAAGTTGAAGCTAAAAAATCCCAAGACCCTCGAAGAACTGGCCCCTCCCTATCGCGAATTGTGTCAGGTCCTTGCAGCCTAGGAGTAGTGTTCAACACTGCCCAACTGATCAAGCACGAGTTCAGCTCTTGGGGCCTCAAGGGCTATATTGATTTGTTTCTACTTCTTTCTTCACTTCATTGTGCATATCTGTTACCAACCTTTTATGCTTGTATATTCTGTTTCTTCATGCTTATGCATTTACTGGCCTATTACTGTGGCTCTTGTATTCTCTGGTTGATGACTATGTGTTGTTATCTTCTCATGTATTCTTATCTTGGTGTAGGTATGGTACTGAACGAGGAGAAAAGGGCTAGGCTGGCTGATACGCTTGCGCGCCGCAAGGGGCACTCAGTGGTGCGGGTGCCTCAGCCCCTTCTGCTCCTATTGCAGTAGTCCCTCTTGCCGCTGCCCAGGCCTCGCCTACTCTAGTCCCCCTTGAGAAGAACAAAGGGGTGGTGGAGATTGACTCAGAGGACGAGGACACTAGGGAGGGTGTCGTCTTCAAGAGGCGAAGGGTGGTCGCAACGACGACCTCACACTCTGCAACCAATAGCCTTCTCACCTCATTCATGGAGCATGCCCTCAGTGCCTCCTCCCCCCGCGAACTTCTCGCGCTTGAGGGTGGTAGGGAGAGTGCCCCCAGAAATGACCAAACATCACCCGCTCCTGAGCTACCCGCTGTCCTCCAATACGCCCTCAAGAGCTTCCAAGAGAGAGGAGCAACGGAGGCTTTGGACGAAGACGCGCTGCGGGAACATATGGGCCATGGCCTTGGCGAGTTCCTCGTCAACTCCAGCGCTCTCGCGGGTGAGGTGGAGGCGAGGATGAGGGAGGAACTTGCCCTAATGGAGGCAAAGATGAAGGAAGAGCTTGCCCAACAGGCTCGGGTCTTTGCCATTGGTGAAACCGCCCTGACCCAAAAGTTGAGCAGCCTGCCCCAATCAAAAAAAGATACCAAGAGGCAACTCTTCGACAAGGGTTAGGAGGCTTTCCAGCTGGAAGCAAAGATTCTGCCCCTTCGCACCAAGGTGATCAAGCTGGAAGAACAGGCGGAGGAAACCAAGGCAAAGATGGCTAAGCTTGAAGAGAGGGCCACCAACCAAGAGGTGCAACTTGGCCGATTGGAGGGTGAACTTTCCCAACAGGCTGAAACCTTCAAGAAGACCGAGGCGGAGCTTGTACCGCCCTGGTAGTCGGAAGTGATGACGTGGCATCAAGCTATTGTATAGGCGTATTGACGAGACGCCTTGCTGGCAGAAGGGAAGGAAGTCGGGGGGCTCGTGAAGTCGCCAGTTATTAAGTTGGCGTGCTCCGATCTCCAGCACACCAGAACCGGCGGTCACCGGGTTAAAGATGA
>Ga0123341_1000918_pt1 | contig 20579 bp, 15 predicted proteins | sample Turbeapinknodule_FD_89959 | JGI IMG/M metagenome (GOLD analysis project Ga0123341, IMG submission 89959) | Root nodule microbial communities of legume samples collected from Mexico - Turtle bean Mexico pink nodule | ecosystem: Host-associated > Plants > Roots > Nodule | place: Mexico: Nepantla...
ACCAAACTAACATTTCCAAACTATTTTACCTTTAAGAATATGAAAGAACTATTTTAACTTTCAGAATTGATAGGGTGCAAGAAAAAATAAGATAAAATGCTAGAAAAAAAAACCTTTTTTATTATTACACGAGCTAGCAATCTAGCATATTATGCACTCCGCACTTGACCCATAAATTGAGTTATGCGAAAGAAATCTTGATGTTAATAAACTAATAAATCTATCTCACATTTTTTTTACCAACTACGGATCCACCCACAGTGTCGGCCCAGTGCTCTCCCTACATTGCCAAGAGCACCACATTTATTATATAAAGTATTATAATATATTATTTAAAAGAAAATAGTGTAAGAAGCATTTTCATGGTATTTGAATTGGCTTACTTTTAAAAGTTGATACAAAACTTTTGAACTTAACTGACGGGCAAAAAAGAGGTATCCCCGAAAAGCCAAAATAAGAGCGTTGGGAGAAAATATAGCAAAATCGCAGATAATAAAAGTCAAAGTAACTGAGATATCTATTTCTCCTTCATTCCTCTTCGTCTTCCTTCTTCTTTGGTCACATTCTTCCTAACACAGATCACAACCTAGAGAGAGGAGAGAGAAAGCGCATTAAAAGACCATTTTGCCCTTCGATCTTCTTCGCCTTTCTCTCTCTCGCCAACGCCCAACCTTTTCATTCGCATCATGAACGAGAAGGCCAACGTCTCCAAAGAGCTCAACGCCAAACACAAGAAGGTTTTCACCTATTTTCTTTTCAATATTATCAATACGTTAATGCGCCATTTCCCAATTTCGCAAACCTTCGATTCAAAGGGAATGGTGATCATGAGAATTCTAAATTGCTGGATTCGATTCCATCGCTGTCCGATTCACTTGTCGAGAAATCGAACTCCGGAGTCGCGAGGTTGTGTGATTGCCTATTGTATGACGTAATTATTTGTTAGGTGTTTTTGAAATAAAAGGAAAATAAATTTGGATGTGGTGTTCGGAAATGGATCGATGATTGGTGGTGATGGATTAATGGTTATGGCTTAAATTGATATGCGTGTTATATGTTTAGTTGTTTTCGGGATTAAATTTGAAATATAAAGAAAAGTTTTGTAGAAATGGATCGATGATTTGTGATGATGGACTGATGGTTATAGCATAATTTGATCTGTGTGTTATTATGTTAATCCTTTTCGAGATTAAATTAATGAATCCATCTCTCTAATCCTCATGTAATTCCTGCTTAATTTTCTGTTTTCTTTTTGAAGATGTTTATTTGTAAAATATTATGGAGCCATTAGAAGCATTATCAGTTGGAAATCTGTGGTTGCTCAAAATCCCTGTTCTTGATCTGGAGAAATGATCAAACTTTGCTTTTTTTTTTCTTTTGGTGTTTCTGGGTTTATTTAATTTCCTTGAGGATCGATCACAAGTATTTGGGTGTTTGTTAGCTTATAATTGAGAAGTTGATTCATTGAGTTGATTGCGGTCATATGGAAAAAGCTTTGTGGGGATTTGATTTGATTTAAGAGAAAAAACAAATAAATAATTATTTATCTATTATATATTTGTATGCATGTATCTATATGTACATGTATGTTTGTATATGTACATGTATGTATGTATATGACATGTATGTATGTATATGACATGTATGTATGTATATGTACATGTATGTATGTATGTATGAGCTGAAAAGGCCAATACTTCGTTTTTTATTTTATTTTGGATGGTTGGGTAATTTTCTTGATTAGGATGTACATCAATTTACATATATACTTTTGTCGTATATATTTGAAATCCTTATATTTTGAAATATGAACTTTGGATTGTTTCATTCATTGGAACTTATTACACTTTTTTTTCACTTTTTCCATTTTATCCTTTGATTGTATATTTCATATTTACTTTAAATTAACTATGCAGATATTGGAAGGACTTCTTAAACTACAAGAGAATAAGGAATGTGCTGACTGCAAAGCCAAGTATGTATCTTGCTGGATATAAATGATCCAATCTTTATCTCACATTCTGATGTCAGTAGAAAATAGAGCTGCGAATCTGTCTGTGAAAATTGGATTTTCATTGTGTAGGAATTTTCTAGGGTTTTTTCTTTTCTTTTTGTTTCTTCACAAATTTTTATGAAAATTTGATTTGCAGAGGCCCAAGATGGGCTAGTGTCAATCTTGGCATCTTTATATGCATGCAGTGTTCTGGAATACATAGAAGTCTTGGGGTACACATATCAAAGGTAATGTTATGTTCCTTGGTATTGTAAAAGTGATTGAATCTGTGGGTCTCTTGTAATGTTGTTTCTTAAAATGGTTTCAGTTTGATCTATCAGAAACCAAATCATGAGGGGGAAATTATGTATTATAGTCATCTTGTGTGGAAATAAAATCTTTGTGAATTCAATTATGAAATGTTAATTTAATAGTCTGGACTATATTATTTATTTTGAGGGACGGTGTATTATTTTCAAGCTCATTTCACTCGGTTGTTTGCCAAATACTGTCAACAAGGACTCTTAATGAGTAGCAGTAGAAAAAGGATATATGCCTTCTTTAGCTGGTAATTTGCATCTTGGTTGTTACAATAAGTCTCTAAATATTTATGTCAACTAAAAGCTGGTTCTAAATTTAAACTTGGTATTGAAATTCTTATTTATTTATCTATGCTTACCTGGTAGCTTATCTGCAGGTTCGCTCGGCAACTTTGGACACCTGGCTTCCAGAGCAGGTTGCATTCATTCAATGTAAGGAAATCTAAATTGTCATGATCTTGTGGTTATTTTTGAGTTATGTTTGTATGTATGCATTAGTTATATAGTCTTCTCATTATATTTGAATTTCTTTTTTTGGCCATATATAGCGATGGGAAATGAGAAGGCAAACAGTTACTGGGAAGCAGAATTACCCCCAAATTATGATAGAGTTGGAATTGAAAATTTCATTCGTGCAAAGTATGTCATTTGATGAACACTTTAACCAGACTGAATTTTTTTCCTTTTCAATCTTTGTATAGTTAGAAGTGTATGCTTATCATGTGAGTGTGGTGAAGATGATCCTTTGCTTTCAATCATTGCATATAATTTAAGGTATGAAGAGAAGAGATGGGTTGCAAGGAATGAGAAACCAAAATCACCTTCTAGTTTTCGAGAAGAGAAAAGTCCTTCACATTGGCAAAGGCCTGTGGAAAGGGTTGGCCATAGTTATGCAGCTGTGTCTGAGAATAATTTTGAGGATAGGAAGAAAATCCAACCTTCAAATGCTATTCCTGCTACAAGAATTTGTGTTCCTGCTCCTCCCAAAGGGCCTGACCTGGTAAGCATTCTCTCTCTCCCCCTGCAAGGTTATCAATGGTGGATGGCAGAAGGCCAAAATTCTGTCATATACGCCACCATAGCGGCCCTATAACATCACAAATTGCCTATGGTAGAGGGGTTGGAAAATTCCATGTTATAGCCTTGTAGTGGTACTATATTAGTTATTTAACAATATTTCTCATTCATGTGGTGAATTATATATATCATTGTGGTTGTAGTGTCTGTTCTGTTATCAGTGTTTTGACTCATGAGCTACAAGTATTTTTAGCAATAAAACTAACAAATGAAGGGATGCATGGAACTCCTGCCATCAACTTTGGAGCTATAAGAAATAAGCTGTCATGTTTAAATTTAGGATTTCTCCCTCTTATTTTTCAGGAAAAAAAGGTCCAAATAGGTGCTATTGTGTGCATCTTGTATGCATAGTTTTGGATATATAAGCATCCATTGAAAGAACAGTGATCGGATTGGTGGTTCGGTAATGCTCCACTGATTATGATAACAGAATGAATAAAAGAAGCCATCATGGCATTTTTCAAACTTAATTGGACTTAATTGCCAAAGTTTTCTTAATGATAATCAAGTTTTCAAGTATTGTTGTGGCTGTTGCAGTTGTGTTGGTTGTCAAAATTTTCTCATATTAAGAGTAAAGAATCCATGATACGGTGTGACAAGAAAAATCTGAGTATGTCTGCAAGTTGATCTTGAGTGGACACATATGGGGTGCAAATCAAGCCACTGTCTAGTTTTTCCTTAATAGAATATCTGTCCACTTCAATATGTTTAGTTCCATCATTCTGCACCTGGTTGTGGGCTATAATAATCGCATATTTATTATCACAATATAAACTTGTAAGTTCATCCCACTTTATCTTTAGGTCTTTCAATATAATCTTATACCATAAAAGTTCAGATATTCCTTCAGCCATTGCTCTAAGTTTTGCTTTAGCACCCGATCTAGCTACTACATTTTGTTTTCTGCTCCTCCAAGTCACTAAGTTTCCACCAAGGAAGGTGTAGTATCAAGTAGTTGATCTTCTATCCATAACTGAACATGCATAACCTGTATCCATATATGCTTCAAGACTTACACTCTTGTTTTGTTTAAATAAAACCCTTCTTACCTGTATTCATATATGCTTCAAGACTTACACTCTTGTTTTTTTTAAATAAAATTCTTCTTACCTGTATTCATATATGCTTCAAGACTTACACTCTTGTTTTTTTTAAATAAAATTCTTCTTTGGTTGGTGCATAAACTGACTTATTAGACTCACAACAAAAACAATGTCTGGCCTATTGTGAGATAAGTAAATAAGTCTGTCAAGGAGTCTTTGATAAATTTCCTTGTCCATTGAAATATCCTCCTCTTCACTTTCCAACTTTATGCTTGGAACAATTGGAGTACTAGTTGGTTTGTAGTCTATCTAGTTGGTTTCTTCAAGCAAGTGAATAATATATTTTGTTGACATATGTAGATTCCTCTTGTGGAATAAGCCACTTCAATCCCCCCAAAAATATTTAAGTCTTCATAATGTCTTAATCTCAATTTATGTGATAAGGCATTGATTTAATATTTGCTGCTCCTTTTTGTCATACCCAGTTATTATATATCATCTACATACACCAACAATATTGTTACTCCCCTTAAAACTGAATGTTTGATGAATAAAGTGTGCTCCTTGACTTTGTTTGCAACCTAGACTTGTCATAACCTTGGTGAATCTACCAAACCATGGTCTTGGGGATTGTTTCAACCTTACAAAGCCTTTCTTAACATGCAAAAAGTTATAGTAGCAACCTGTCCTTCATAGCCTGAGGGCAACTACATGTATATTCTTCATCAAGGTTTCCTTGTAGGAGTGTATTCTTCACATTGAACTGCTGCAGATCCCAATCACGATTTGCTGCTAATGACAATGTTACTCTGACTGTGTTCATCTTAGCAACTAGATCAAATGTCTCCAAGCAATCTACTCCATAGGTTTGAGTAAATCCTTTGGCCACTAACCTTTCTTTTTAACGTTCAATGTCTCATCAGTCCAATATTTTACTGTATATACCCACATACACCCCAAGGATCTTTTTCTAGTTGGTAAGGTGACAAGTTCTCAAGTCCTGTTCTTTTTTAATGCCTCAATTTCCACATCCATGGCTTGTTTCCATTTCCTGTCAGATAATGCTTCAGAAATAAAGAATGGTGTGGTTATAGAGTTTAGGTTTGTGAGAAAGGTTTTATATATAAATGATAATTCTTCAAAGAATAGGAAATTGATAAAAGGGTAAAGAGGATGTTGGGTCTGTTGGGTGCATGCTCTGGTTCCCCCTAAAGACGAGGTTGCTTGAAGTAGCTCTCTTTTTCATTAAAGGTGACATCTCTTGACAAGAATTTTTTGGATGGTGGGTGATAACATTTATATTGCTTATGCGCGATTGAGTATCCTAAATACACACACTAGACATCCTTAGGATCTTATTTTCCCCTTCCATCACTATGAATGTGTACAAAGGGTACAAAACCCAAATATTCTAGTTTGGAGTTTATTTGTAGGGTCTAAGTATGGGTAGAACAATGATAGAACTTCCATGGAACTCTTTTCCCCTAAGATTTTAGAGGGTAACCTATTGATGAGATAAGTGGCACTAAGAAGGGTTTCCCCCCAAAATTTCCTATGAACATGATATTTGAAAGAGTAGAGCTCTAGTTTGTTTTAGTAAGTGTCCATTTTTCCTTTCAATAATCCAATTCATGGTGTTATCAAATTGAGATTCAAATCGTGAATTGTTTTTCGATTTTTTTGAATCATGAATTGAATTTTATTATAAATCGTAAGATACATAATAAATAAAATATGATATTTTTAAATAAGAATAAGTGACATGAAAAAAACATTAGAAATATCATATATGAAAATGAAATCAAAATTTTCAATCCACAAAATTAAAACATGATAGTAAGATGTATAATAATATTTCCTATATTTAAATCCTACATGTTAATCTTATGCTTTTTCATCTTCTCCGAGATCAATGTCACTTATAAGATATATGATATTCTTCCTCTAATATAACATTCTTTTGCAGTTCATTTTCATCCTCTTCCTTTACCTCTTCAACCATATCTTCAATTTCATTATCATTTTCGGTTAAATTTTCACTTTTTATCAATCTTAGTAGTTAAATTTCTTGGACCTATTAAAGAAACAAAACACCTATTTTAAGTATTATAATATTTATGATTCATTTAATTGCACAATTTTTATAGTTTAAACAAATACCTCTCTTCTTTTTCTTGCTTGGAGCTCCTTCTCCAAGAGTAAAATATTCATGTATATCCATCCATGAAACATCGTTTGGTAGGCAAGGATCCTTCTTTTCAGTAATCGAGTCATCATTTGATTCAATATTAGATAAACATATAGGCATAAATATCCCATTTCTCCTCTCTAATCGTTTCCCTCGTCTCAAGTTGAAGGTTATAATTAACAAAGACAAGAGCATTTAATCTTTGTTGTTCTACACAATTTCTTCCCTTAGTATGCACTTGATCAAATCCGCTCTAATTTCTCTTGCACCCAGTAGCACTACAAGTGAGTCTCAAAACCCTCATTGCTAGATTTTGTAGCTCTTTACCCTCTCCACCAAAATCTAACATCAATAAATGTGATCCAAACAGTCCTTGTGCTGTTTTGAATCTATGAGTTGTTGATCAAGTTGAAATCTAATCCTTCTATCTAGGATTATTATTTCAACTATCTCACATAAACCATATAAAACTTCACTATCCTCATTGTCATAATTAAATTTTATAAAAGGAAATTAAAAAATCACTATTAATTTGCAATAATGATTAAGGTATAATAATAATAGTTACTTAGGGTTAAGGTAGTAAGTAGCAACATGAAGAGGACTATGTAATTGTAAATTCCAATGAGTATCAATTATTTTCCACACCTTTTTCTATTTGAGAGTCTTGATTCTTGGAATTTGTGGGTATTTGTTCTTTAGCTTTATCCATAGTTTCATAGATATATGGCATAGCAGGTTTTGTGTCTCCACCTACGAGCCTTAATACTTTACAAGTGGAGTTACACACTTCAAACAACATTGGATTGATTTCCAGAATATATCATCACATAAAACAATGTTCACCTCTTATTGACCTTCATGTATTATAAAATACTGGGAGCTGACCAATGTCTTCTAGGAGACCAAAATAATTTTGTTATCTTCTCCTCTAAATTTTAACATTTTTCCTACTGCCACAAAGTTAGAAGCATCATCACTAACAACATGCACAACATTATCCTCCCCAATTTCTTCTACCACAAAATCAAATAGTTCAAACATTTGTTTGACATCCTTGATCACATTACCAATATCAATAAATTTTAAGAAAACTGATCCACTTTAACTATTCACCAAAAAGTTGGTAAGAGACCTCGTTTTTCCATCTATCCAACCATCATCAAAGTACAACCACATTTCTCTCATTCAACCTTATATTTCTCCAAACTAGCTTGGATATTGTCAACTATGTTTTTCAAATAAGACACCCTAACTTAATGATAAGTAGGAGACTTTAATTTAAACCCTTTCTATATTCAACAACGAATTTTAGCATTTGAACAAATAAGGAGCTTCTTACCAAATTAAATGGTAAAACATTACCATATATGCATTTGCAAATGTCTAGAATCACCAATTCTATGTCTTCAAACATTTCATTGATTGTGTTTCCTTTATAACTCCTTGTTTCCCCTTCCTAGAAAATGACTCCAATGTCCCCTTTTTATTACTATCTTGGATATCCACTTCTTCAAAACAATTTTTGACGATTTGTTTCTTTGGTTATTTATTTATCTTTTAATAACTTCATAAACATGTCTTTGATATTCTGGATCAGATGTACACACAATGACATATGTGACCAATACATATACTTGATTAGAAGTCTACGAGGGAGGAATGCTCTCACAATGATTCCCACAATCATTCCATGTACCATATGTTTCTTTCTTTTGCTTTGTCTAACTCATTCCCTCTACCAACAGAGTCAAACAAACAACAATTGATTTTTTCTTCTTCCTAAAATAACAAAATAAACAAAATCCTTGAAGAACTCACTTTTGTAGAAAAAATATAAGAACAAATACAAGAACAATTCTATATAAAAAAAAATAAAAAAATTAATTGTTAAATGCAATTTAAAAAAAAAAGGACCAAAAGAATCACTAACAAATAATTAATGTTGCCTAAAAAAACGTACATGATACTGCATTACTTATTTCAAAGTGAAAAACACAATCTAAAAGTATCTATAAAGTGTGATAAATATTATAATAATATCAATACATATATGATGGTTGATGTAGTCCAAGGTTGTGGTTGATGGAATGATTGGAGTGGCAGAGGAAATGAGTTGAAGAAGGTGCACCGAAGTTGAGAGAAAGTGATAGGTTTCGGTCGAATTGAAGGTGCAATGAAGGGAAAGAGGTGTGGCCATCTTTCCTTAGATTCACTAGGCCAATTAGGCTCACTATCAGGAGAGATTTGGGAGAGAATGAGGTTTCAAATCTGAATTCTTCATTAGTAAATTTGAATACATGAGCTTGTTTTAGGGTATTTATAGATGAAGGTAGCTTGGTCCTTAAGCTCCCATAACCCTAGTTAAGTGTACTTAACTAAGGTGAGTTGCGGTGGCTTAAGGAGGCCGTGTATGCTTCTTTTGAAATGCTTACTTGTGTGAAAAGTTAGGGTTTCTAGAGTGTCTTTATTTCATCTACAAAGTACTCTTGAAAAGAAAACAAAATATAGTTCCTATACATGTTTGTTCTAGTATTTATACAGACAATTCTTCTGTCGTTTATTCTTGTGTATGGTGGCTTGGATGTTCCTCCAGCAATGGCACTGCATCTACTAATTTTAAATATAGAAAACACAATCTAGAAGTATCTATTAAGTGAGATAACTATTAAAACATATACATATTTCAAAAGTAAGACAACACAATCTAGAAGTATTTGAAAACTAAGGTTAATATTAAAACATACGGGACTACATATATAAAAAGTTGAGATAAATATTAAAACATAGAGTCAGTATTACATCTATCAAAAGTAAGAAAACACAAATATAAAGTGTGAAAGTCTGTATTGATCTCAAAAGCAGATTGTTTAATTATACAAGCCTGTTCTTCTCCAACTTGCTCTTCCTCTCCGTTGTTGTTTCGTACATGCTCCAGTAAGTTTCTGTTCTTTTTTCTTTTTCTACTGATTTTATTTTCTTCTTCTAGTATGAGCTTCTTCTTTTCTCTTCTCTGCTATGTTTCTTCTCCCCATGCTTCCACTGTATTTCGTTTACCTTCTCCACCGCCTTACATTTCATCTTTCTTGCCCTTCTCAATTTATAGGCAAAAAGTTCTATGAAAGATGTGTGACTGTTCGTTTCATTTTTGCTTTTTGAGATTTTTCATATCCCACGTGAAGCTTCGTGAAATGTATACGTCACCATGAATCGTGTGTAACGGAACTAAATCGTGAATCACACAATTTGAATCCGATTCATTTGATTCATGCCACAACTTGAAATGAAGGATGTCCCAGCCGACAATGGTATTGTTGAGCTTTCTCTTTACTGGTCATGGGGGATTCAAATATGAGGAAGTGGTTATTGAGGGACCTCCATGCAGTAAAGGCCATTTTATTCTCTAGCATGTCCAATTGTCCTCCCTGAGTTTTGTCTGTAAAATACTAGAGTTGCTATGAAAAACATTACATTAAAGATCTTTTGTAGAGAAATCAGATTAGTGGACAATTTAGGGACATGAAGGACACTTTTTAAGGTTATGGATGGGCTTATTTGGATCTCTCCTTGTCCTGCTGCTGTTATAAGATTTTCATTTGCTGTGGAAATTTTCTTGTTGCTAGGACATGGAGAAGTATTTGGGTAGTGGGGTCATATGGTCATTGACTCCAGAGTCTAGTATCTAATAGTGAGTACAAAGGTCTGAAGAGCATTAAAACAAAAAAAATGGAAATTTTTACTAGATTATGTTAGAGAGCATGCACATGCGCGCTTCTCCAATTTAATAAGGAAGGACAGGTTCTTCACCTTGTCTATTAACAAGGTGTGTTTGTCCTTGCCCTTCCCCTCTTTTAGGGCCTCCTTTATGCTCCCATTCTCGGTTTTTCCTCCTCTTTGCCCCCATTCTTGGCTTTGGGGTTTTCCATATAATTTCCAGCATGTCTCCCTTGTGTGGAGTAGGTTCACCAAACCTTCTCTCTCCATAATGGGAACCCTGCTTTTTTCCTCTAGTTAGCAATCATTCTTTTTCCTCCTTCAATTATTATTGTAAGTTTTCAGTAGTTGGGGTCTCCAGCATCAGTCCTCTCCTGCTTTCTTCACTCTGGATAATGGTTACAACTTCATTAATCCCTGGAACCTTTTCTTTTCTCAAAATTTGGACTCGAACCTGATCATATTCAAGATTTAGGCCTACCAAAAAATCATAGACTCTATTTGTTCTATACACTCTTTCAGTGTTGCTTAGTCTTCTGAACACATTGCTTTTATAACTCAATAGTGATCCTATTCCATCTATAGGGACTTGAGTTGATTAGCATATTCTATAATTGATCTGTTTCTCTGTTTCACAACCACAATTTTCACCTTTATATCATAAATTTGGTAGCATCCTTGGCCTTAGAATATGTTTGTTCTACTGCCTCCAAATATCCTTTGCTGATCTAAGGAACATGCAGGTATCATTGATTTCTGGAACCATTGAATTCTATAGCCATGCCATGATCATGGAATCTTCTTCATCCTAGGATTTGAACTTGACATCATTTTCATTAGGTGCATTATCAGTCAGATGACTAACCTTTCCTTTTCCTTTTGTGATGGTCTTAATGAGTTGATTGAGATCATTTGAGATAATTCTTTTCAATTAATCGATAAGCAGAATAAACATTCTGCAATCCTTTGGTAGTGTGATCTGTCTCCAATTTCCATTCCTAAATTCACGATCTCAACCATATAGGTTGATTATGCAGCAATAAAGGCTGCAAAAGGGTTCAAGGTGGTGCAGAGAAGGCTACAATATGGTTCAAGGTGACCCAACAATGAAGGCTGCACTTTAGGGTTGACAGACACGGGCACAGACTCCTGAAGATTAGGAGCTCTGATACCATCTCATATTTAGAAAGAATAATATATTTTTTGTGCATCAATAATGAGGCCATTGGACCTATAAATACATGAGCCTGTTGATAATTTTAGGAAATATAGAGAGCTAATTCTTAGCAGACAAATCCTAGTATCAATAGCAAGATGCAACTGTAATAAAGAATAAAATGATACCAAGGATAAAATATAAAACTTCCTAAAATACATAACGAGCAGCACAGTTTTGACATGCAGTAATAGAACTAAGATGCTGACCCCTTGTAGGGAAATTTTATGACTGAGGTAAATATTGTTAGTGTTGGATGTATGGGAAATAAGGTGAGAGAAATATTAATTGACAACTATAATATATAAAATCATTTATATATTGGTATATACATTGAATAACTTGTATGATAAACTACACTAAGCGATTAACATAGATAAAGGATCTTGTTTTTTCTTTCTCTTTTCTGTAGAATGGAATTTTTTACCTTTCTCTTTAAAGTTGATTGTTTCATGGTTTATTTATACTTTTTTAGATGTGTGAAAATAATCAATTTCTGAACAGGTAACTCCCGTGGCAAAACCTCAAAATGTGGATAAAGTGGAACCTGTTGCACCAGCACTCCAAGTTGAAACTTCAAAACAGACTACTGACACCACACCAAATTCCTCTTCTAAAGTTGACTTTTCTACGGATCTTTTTGACATGTTATCTATGGATGATCCAAATGAAAAGGGCTCAGGTGCAGCTGAAACTGTTGCTGATGATAATAACTGGGCAGGTTTTCAGTGTATGTCATAGTTATCCTTTTGAAAAAAATACATCATGGAAGCACTAATGAAAGTGCTTTTAGGCATTGTTTTAGAAGCTTTCTGTTTTATAATCTGTTGTGTTTGTCTTATTTTTAAATTTTTTTGCTTATTGTTTCAGCTGCTACAGAGGCATTGTCAGCTGAAAAGACTGATACCACAAAATCAGTTGACGGTACGCCTCAGTCCACTTCTGGAATTGAGGATTTATTTAAAGACTCACCTTCAGTTACACCAAGTTTAACTCCTGAAAACCCACAAAAAGATGTAAAAAATGATATCATGAGCCTCTTTGAGAAGGTATGTGCCGGTGCTTCAATATGTTTGTTTTAAGCCTGAGTTTCTTCTAACTTGATATATGGTTAGCATTGTTTTTTAAAATATACACATTCTGTTGTTATTTGAGCTTATCAGAACAAGTCTATTTAGATGTTGATCTCTATCCCTAGATGTGCAGCTTTGTTTTGGTATGCAAATAAGATTTTGCCTGACCCAGTAAACTGGACATCTGCAGGGCAATGTGGCGTCTCCATTTGCAATGCATCAACAGCAGCTGGCCATGCTGGCACAACAACAGACTCTTCTAATGGCTGCTGCTGCTAAATCTGGTGGTGTGGATTCCAAGTACTTGGCCAACTTACAACAACAGCAGTCTCTTCTAATGGCTGCTGCTGCTAAATCTGCTGGTGGGGATTCCAAATTCCCGGCTGGTATACAACAACCTGGATCCAATATTCCTGTCCAAAGTTGGCCAGCTGCTGGCTACTCAATCCCAGGTATAGTGCCCATGGGAAGTCAGGAAGATTTGCAGAAACTAATGCAGGTAAATAATTCATGGAAGCATCAAGTTAATTGATTAATGATTTGTTCTTAACTGTTCAGCAATTTATTTATCTTCTTCCTTCTGTGTTAGACAATGAACTTGACTGCAGCGCATTCAGCAGGGAGTTCAGTTCAGTATCCACAATCTAGGTACAGCGTTGGTTTGTTTCTAAAAAAGTCTTTAATTTCAGCTTGGGTAACTTATTAGGAGTTTATTCTGAAATATGACCTAATCTTTCTTCATAAGATCTTATGTTGATATTGATGTCAATTAGAAGGACTCGTCATTCCCTAAATCATCTATAGAGTCTATAGACTGTGTTGCCAAAAGGCTATTTGGATTTATTTTTACTTCTGAGTTATTAAGGTTGATTTCTCTTCATAAAATTTTCTCCTTTGGCCAAATTACTCTTGTGGTTCCTTATTTTGTTTAATTTGGTTACTTCATTTTCAAAATTGTGTCAATATCGTCCTTTCCATAAATTTACCGTAAGCTCTATAATTAACAAAATTGTTAGCAAAATTAGTCACAGGTCACTTCACACTTGTGAGAACTATCGTGGTCAAGTCAATTAAATTGAAAGAACACATGCAATTTTTTTTTTAAAAAAAGGGATCAAATGTATTCTTTTCCTTTCAAAACCAAGTGCCGGTGCCAACTGTCTTGGAATTTTCATATCGATCAATTTCTGGTTTTACTGCCCCATGTGTGCTACTTCGAATATGACTCAGTTATCTTATAATTCGAATTTGACTCAGTTATAATGAACACATGACAATGAGGCATTTCGTTTCAACAATTTTATAAATTTACTAGGATTGTGATGGCTTTACTGGCTGAAGATTATGTTTCAAATATGCTGTTAACCCTTGCAATAAATCTTATTCACTTAAGTAAGCGATACTGCTCATTATTAGTACATGATCCATACATTGCTACTGTTCATTCATAAGTCATCATAGGAAAACATATATCCATATTGTTTCTGTTGATTTTTCTATTTCTTTATAGTTAATTAAGTAGCCTCTTGTTGCAGTTACTATGCTATGGGGCAAGTTGCTCCAGTTAATGGTTCGTCGACAACGACAGGAGCAAGTAAACCTCAGTCGGCACCTCCGGTTTCACCAGCATATCCAGTATCATCGACCACCTCAAAGACAGGGAGCGATTATGATTTTTCCTCTTTAACACAAGGAATGTTTGCAAAGCACTAATTCACCAGTGCTTGACGGCTATGTCATATACCATAGAAATTAGTTAAAATTACAGAAAAAGTGCACTTTCTTTTTCTCATCCCCTTGCCCCGTGTCGTTGGGTTGTAAACCATTTCTACAGCTACTGAGCTAGTTCAGTTTTCTTCTTGTATCGGGTGATTGCTTCATTTGTGTCCATAGTTGTATTCACAATAAAAATTTAGTGATATTAATTATTATTTTTTTCTGTTTCTCTTCTTTATCTTTTGTGTAAGAGTCAAGCCTTTCATGTGAACCATGTCCAGAACTCGTCATAGTTACTTGGGCAAGTATTTTGTTTCATTTTATTCAAATATTTAAGTTGTGTAATCATTTATTCTAAACCTTGTTTGTAAAATAAAAGGAGTAAGACCATATCAGATGAGTTAGATGTGTTTAAAATGACCAACTTCAATGGAGGACACAATGGAAGAATGAGATTCTTCTAGATTTATCATATTTTTACAAGTCCTACTATGATTGTTATACTCTCTTATCAATTAAACTCACCCAATAATAACAAGCAAATTCGTTATAACTATTTTAGACCAAAATGGTAAATAATATCAACTTTGACTGGATCCTACAATTTTCAGCTTAAACTGAAGTGATATTTCGTTTTAAATCTTAGACCTAGTAATGAGTTGGCAGCGGGGCTTATGCTCGAAGAGACTATTGAGAGATTAAAACCATAAATACTGTAATTCACATCCCTTAAGAAGAGCATGCTTTGGTCACTGATTATCATTACCGGGAGGAAGAATTCGGCTGTGATATGCAAGAGTCTCATTTGAATTTCTATTGAATTGAGTACTTTGTATGAAATATATACATGTAACTGTTTAAGTAAGAGATCATGGCGTATCAAGAGCCAAGAGATTTTCTACATCACCATTGTTGTGGCGGGGAACAGCCTATCCAAGAAAGTATACAGACCACCACCTAACAACATTGCTCCGCTGTATGACAAGAAAAATGTAGCATGCATAAGAAACGTACAAAGTCTGAAATTCAAAAAGGAAGTGGATACTCTCCAGTCTCTAGAAACTAGAAAATTATCAGAACATGAATTGTGTAAGGGGTACATGAGTGTACCCTTTATGTGTGCTTGGTAATCCCTTATTGAAAAGTAAAAAAAAATTACCTTATAGGATTTATCCATGCTGAGAACTTGCGAAATGAGAGCAAGCTCTGCCAATAGAGTTTTGAATCAGAAATATTGTTTTCCATGAGACACATTTCAAAAGGGCGATATTGGAAGTTATTGACATGTACTGACCTGTAATGCTCCAGCAAAAGAAGCAGCCAAGAGTAAGGGAGAAACATAACCAGTTGTGTATGTCAAAAGTAAGCTTCCTCCAATCACAGGATCCTGTCAAGAATTCATTATTTTCTTTATCCAGATAAGAAGGACTAAATATGTAAAGTGACAAGCAAATGTACATTATCACGCAATTTAAAATTGATAGTAACTTGTAATCTCAATTCCTTTAACCTTTTTTCATTTCCTCGAAGTGCATACAAGAAAATTTATCCAAACAGGACTACATTGGATTCAAAGGTAAGGAAACAAGTAATTTGACATATTAGATTAGAACCCTCTCTAGAGCTTTTTAATTCATTAACTGAAAGTATTGAGCAAAATTCTTTTGGCAACCACGTATCACTATGCTGCCTATAGAGAAACAATGAAGACCTAATGGTTATTACTAAGATGTACCTTGGATGCAGCAACATATCCCAGAAGGGTTGCCAGAACAGGTGTACTACAAGGTGAGGCAGCTAATGCAAATGTAAGCCCAGCCAGGTATGCTTGCACACCTAAGAGTAGAATTCCTCACAGTAAAATGTTCTGGGAACATACTTAAATAATAAAAGAACCAAGGTCGGCACAAGAGCATGAACTTACTAGATGGAAAATTGGCCGCCGCTGCACGTGGATCAAAACTGTCAAAGAATGAGGGCAGCCGTAATTCAATGATCTGCAAAATTTTCTCCGAGTGAACTCAAATATAAGTAGTGTCTTATTGAAGGAAAAATTCGTAATAAGCTTGTTTAAGTGCGTATGTTCTCTATTGTAAAAAGCTTAGAACTGTGAAGAATGCCTCGTAAGCATTAGTGCATATCTGACTATATCTGATGAAAATGCTCTAAATGTATCTGCACCGAGATTAAGGTAACTAACCTAAAGCTTGCATGAACATTTAAATTCATAATTTAGATATAAAACTTAAGGATAGGCAAAAATTATCTCAACATCAAATAACTACAAGACTGAGCTTTGAGTACTTTGACAGGCCTAATCCACTGTAATTCTCTGAGATTTAAAGATTTAGTACAGAAATGGTTCCAAAAAATAACCCTGCTGACTGAGAGTGAGTTATGGGTGTTGTTGCAGGAAAAATGAAATAAAAATAACAAAGAAAAAAAATATATACACTGATTTTCATAACTTGAAAGTTTGTAACCTTTAGAACACAGTGAAGGGGGAAAGAAACTGTTTCAGTACCTCGAGAAGATTCAGACCCATAATTATTGCCAAACCAGAAGCAGCCAGAGGTAATCCTTGGCCAATTTGTCCATAAGCCTTTCCTGCAAATGAAGCTCCTACACCCAACACTGCTAATGTGGTTGCAAGACCCAAGGAAAACGCAATGGAATCTCCAACTACCTGCCAGGAAGAAGAGATTGTTATTAGCGATAGTTATGTCTGAGTTTGTCTCTATGTGGTTTTGAGAGAGTCGCAAACAGAACTAATGGAAATAAGACAAGTTAAGGAAATGAAGCAATTCAGAAAAAAATCATCTATGCAATTCTATGGGTCTTAGTGACTCCTCAATAACGAATCTATTGAACTAATAAGGTCAATGTATATACAGTTTCAATAGAGACCAAAGATCCAGGCATTTTACACACAAAACCTGCTTCAAATTAAATGCAAGAGACTGGTTGTAAAATTCTGCTACATGTCAGATCTATGCATCTTAGTAGGAACCTAAAAGATTGAAAACACAGATTTAAATTACCAAATTTCCTAAAATCATCTCCCTAGCTATATTAGTATTTAGCATTAGTAATCAGAAAAGGTTCAATCCTCAAACATGGTCGTAAAAAGAGAGGAGAATAATGTAATATAAATTAGTTATTACCTCTGCTCTGCTTTTGCCAGAGCCAAATGCTCCTGAAATATTTCCAAACAACAAACTTAGGCCAGTAAAAGACACACTAATACTAAAAATGCCAACAGCAGCATGCTCACCAATGTAACCAAGGGTCAGTGGTAAGACACTGAGTGTACAGGGAGAGAGGCTGGTTACAAGGCCTGCCCCATAAATTACAGCCAAACTGTAAACATAAATAAACAACAAACAAACTATTAGCCCGTATTTCCAATTTTGAGGGAAAATAGAAGAAAATAATGTATAGGAATTTATAGGGGACCTGGTGAAACTGAGAGATGATAGTTGGTCCTGAACAGCTTCATTAGCCTGTTGTCCAGCTGAAAATAGAAAGCCTCCAAACCAATCACTGAGGCTTCCATCAGCCAAAGCATAAATAGAAGAAGCCACTTCCTGACTCGATAAAATAATTATAGTCACAGAGTGGTATACAAAGAATGACACAAAAGAGGAAGCCACTATGACTTGGATCCTTAGTGTTTATCAGGATTTAGAACAATTTGTGCCATTTCAACTATCAAAGAGACATTCACAGAATAACCTCATTGAACAACATTTCCCAGTTATCATTTGCTCATAAAAAGCTAACACCTTGGGTTTAATATCCCAAACACAAATAAAAGGAAGAAAAAATAACCCCTCATGTAGTCTCTAATCGCAATAATCAATATTAACAAGACCATTATGTACATTGAATGAGTTTACTTTGCATACAATAAGAAAATAAACACATTAAAAGGGACAAAAATTAATAACTCCAGAAATTATTTATGCAAATAGACATGAAAATGAATTACCAACATAGTATCCATACTTACAGCTTTTGCAGCAACTGGAGCAAGCAAGTGCGCCGCTGAAATAGATGGAAACATTCGCCAATACAATCAACCAATCCAAATCATCAATGTTGTAGCAGTAGCACATTACAGAGCAAAGTTTGAGCATGGACAAAAGATCAGGAATTTAACTAAAATTTTAAGTCAGTAACTCAGGCAAGCAGTGACAGGTTACAATTCGCATTTAATACAAACAGAAGCAACGAATTCTTCACCATCTTATTTCACATCTAAATGTTTGAATTATCCTTGAGGAGAATTGTTTATAAGTCACCTAACCCAAGTTTCAAATATAACCAGCAAAATGTTGACACTAGCAAGTTCTCTGTTCTCAAAAGAGGGAAAAAAGAATTAAATAAAATACATGAATAGAAAAAATAATTAACAAGTGCGTAGAAGAAGCCAGTACAACATAACTAAGCACGCATTATCTCAATAGAAGAAGGATGAGTAAATTAGATGAAAAAGAAATTCTGATAACACATCATCTTGTGACAAATTTGACAAAAGAAACAAGGGATAACTGAGGGGCTAACATAATCCATAATAACCCTATTTTCAAATACTACCTGTCATGACTCCAATGCATGTCGTCAAATTATTGCCATTAATCTTCCATTTTGGCTGAAGACAATTTTTAGGCTCCAAAGACTTTTGGTGCGTACTGATGGGAACAATATGCCTGCCTACAACAACAAAACTGTCAAAAACAAAGAGAGGATACAATGTTTGATATTTTACTCAAAAACATGATAATGGTAGCAACATCTGATGAAATAATTGGGAACTACATTGTTCTAAATCCCAATGATAAAACATTAAGTACCCTTCCATACCCCCACACCTTCATTTCAACAAAAATATGAAACCATACACATCCAATAATTTATTTTTTTAATAGAGCAAGGTTGAAGATGGTAACCCATCAAAAATTAGGGTTCCGCGAGAGAAGAAAAGAACTCCAGTGAGAAGCATGGAGTATCAGGGCACAGAGAAAGACAACGCTCACACTAGGTAAAAGACAAAGTTCAGAATTTTTATTATTTGAAAAACAATATAAACTAATACTTTACAAAACAAAGCAAAACCTATATAAATAGGTTTCTGGAAAAACCCCAACAGATACTGGTGTGAAAACCAGTATCTCAACACTTCACAAACGATGATCCACTCATGCCACATAGGACCAGTATAAACAGCAAAACTCTTCTTCAGTGTATTGAACAATTATATACACTGAGCTACATCCAAAAATAGTGGCAAAATCAGCAAATTATTCTTTTAAGAAATTCATATCACCTTCCTTATACTTCATAAAAGGAACAAAAACATAAACATTAACAAAATCAGCAAATTGTGATTTTTAAGGAAAAAAAGAATACCCATTAATGATAAACATGGACGCAAAGAAATTGGCAGACTTACCATCACTGTGAAGATTGCAGCTGGCAATTCTGCGACATGGAAACTGAAGACTGTAACTACCACACAAGCTCATATTCAAACTCATCTCAATACACAATCAGAAAAAAAAATGAAGATTGAGAAGATAACAAATATTTGGGAAATGGAAGCCGAAAATTATTGTTGCAAGTTTGTATTATATATAGGGATCGAAAGAGAGTGTTAGAGAGCAGAAAAAGGAAGAGACTCTTACTGTCTAAAACACGGAACCTATGAATAGAAGATTGAAAAATATCCAGAACCTGACAAGTTTAGTTGTGGCGGTTATTGTGTTCACTTAAATGCTTAATTTCAAATATTTACAATAATTCTTTACAACCTAAATTATGTATTAACATTTTTAAATAAAATGGCATGTTCTACATTATTATTCAACCATAAACTAATATATATATATATATATATGTAAGTATATAATAATTTTTTATTTTTTAGATTTTGAATATTAAATATTTTTTTTCTAGTTAGTTAATGCGATAACACTTTTCATATTTGGAGTGATTAATCTCTAAAAATAATAGTCATATTTGAATAATTGGTTAAAGACTTGGGAGTGTGACTACTGTTGTTGCGTAAGTTTAATTTAAATTCATTCTATGAGAATATTTGGAACGGAAATATAAGAAGACAAGAAATAATAATAATAATAATAATAAATATAAATATAAATGTTAGTATGTTTTTATTATTTTCTTCCACTTTGATATATTTTATAAATTATTTTTATTGTTATTATGTTTTATTA
>Ga0123341_1000919_pt1 | contig 20574 bp, 10 predicted proteins | sample Turbeapinknodule_FD_89959 | JGI IMG/M metagenome (GOLD analysis project Ga0123341, IMG submission 89959) | Root nodule microbial communities of legume samples collected from Mexico - Turtle bean Mexico pink nodule | ecosystem: Host-associated > Plants > Roots > Nodule | place: Mexico: Nepantla...
ATATATATATATATATTTGTTTTTCTCTTTTGTTGAACCACTTCAACGTTTAGAATGACCCAAAATTTTATTATTTTCAACACTGCAGTAATTATTTCTTCTCTCTTCCCATCACAAACAAAGAATTCTTTTTGAAACATAACAAACAAACTTTAAAGAAGCTAAACAAAATATTTCTATTTGTTTCACTGTTTTCCTTTAACCAACTGTGTCACAAAACTCAAACATCTTTTTGGCCTAAAATTCAAACAGCATGCATTTAAAATATAAGTTGTAAAAACAGTATAGAGAACCCGCCAAATTGCAGTTGGAAAATCAGAAAATGATAAAGGGAAAACAATAACTATCTCAATGACACTTGTAAATGTTTTTTATCCACAAATCACACACAATAGACCCAGTATTCAAGTTTGATAAAAGAAAGTTTAGGTGATGTTACTTGAACTAGGCCAAAATCATCTATTCTATGCAGTTAAAAGAAGAGGGAGGGGTCATAATATTACGTACATAGAAATCTTTAATGATTCCAGTCTTAAGGACCGCGAAATCTCAAGGCGCGCTTCCTTCAGAGCAAACTTCCTTACTTGCAAGGAATCAGAAGAAATCATATCAATTTAGTATTTCTTCTTTCAAGCACATAGCTATTACTTGCTTCAATTGTAGAAGTTTCCCTCTTGCCTTCTGCATCCATTTAAAAGGATGGTTAACAATGTTGTAAACAAATGACAATGAATAAGGAAAAGGAAAATCTAAACAGAACGACTAATGGCAGCTGAACTGCAAGGGAATAAAAAAGAGTCTGGTCCCAACAAAACTTAATGTTCGAATTTTATTTTCTTTACGTGTACGGATTCTAACTTGCCTTGCCTCTCCATCCATCTTTTCTCTACAGCTAAAATAAAAAATTATTCATTTTATTATCTCCTCGTTAATTGCTGCCATCATCAATGAAGAGCTAAGATATGACAGGATATTGGCTTCATGGTGATTTGGCTGGAGAGTATCTCTGCCTAACAAGCATAATCCAAATGGTTGGCCGTCCTGCATTTGCAGGCTTCAATTACTGTAGTTTTGCGGACAATGCTTCAAGACAAAGTTCTTATCAACCTATTTTCTCTTTCACGTCATTTTCATTCCTATTTCCCCCCTTTTTTCATCACATGCATCATATTTACCATTTTCTCTCTCTACCTTTTTTTTTTTCTTTCTCCACTTTTAACATCAGTTCACCACATTTTTAGGCGGACAAATATCATTACCCGTGATTCAAGAATAACTTAACGCAATAGTATGGTGCACTGTACCATTACACTAGTAATTCGAGAATTATGCGACTGATTGATGACGAATCACGAACACATACATATAAAATCATAAGAGGATGAAGCAACTGCGTGTAACAAATACTTGCCTCCTGGGTGAGTCTGATTTTCCTTTGAGCGTCATCAAGTTGGATCTGCATTGCTTCTTCAACTTGCGACAGAAGCTTCTTATGTGCTACTCCTATAAACAAAATATATTCAAAATAAGGCCACAACCAAAATGATACTTACCAATAATACAAACGGTGGTTTTTTTCTTTTCTTTTCATAGCAAGAGACTCGATCTAAGAGCTCTCCCGAGCTTTAATCCCTTATCGAGCCAACCACGAAGTGGTTGCTCAAGTAGTTTTCTTTCCAAAATATCATATAGATGTAATTGTCCACAATTTTTGTTGCATAATACATCGAGACTCTTTTCATCAAAATTGAAAAACTTGTCACAGTAATACATTGACACTATCTTCACGTAATTAAAATTGTAAAACAAAATGGTTAACAGAAAGGATACAGAAGATGACATAAATATCCGCAAACTGTATCATGGCTCTGGCGATTTGAAATTTATACCTTTATTTGCTCAAAAAGGGGGAAGAAATATGAAAGAGTTGCACTACTCCCTATATTCCAACTCTAATAGTCATAAACACCATTTCGTTACTCCTTTTTTTTTCATATAAAACTGAATTGAACGCGAGCCTTGAGCTCTTATTTATAGATATATTGCACTTAAAAACCAAAGGGCGTATATGAATCCAAAGGACGTCTTTTGCATATTTGGATTACATTAATTATCTGGGAAAAACTACCTTTGAAAAATATTACAATTAAATTTTAATTATAAGTTATTTTAAACATAAAATAAGGTAATACAAATACTATGTTTTCATACTCTGCTTTTCGATGGCTCTCTTGATCTCTATCTGGTCTGCTTCAAGATCTTCAACAGTGCATCTGCAATCCTGTAGATGCTGATTAACCTCTTCCTTGAATCTATTGTATATTAACCTCAACTGTTTCTGTTGGTCTACGTTTTGTTAGAGGAAGAGAAGGTTAAAAAAGGTACGGAGGAAGAAAGAGAAAACATCTACACACAAAGTAATAAAATCATATGGCAAGAAAATGCCACTAAAGAAAAGAAAATATGAGGAAAACGATGAATATAAAATTCAGAGGTGGTGATAGGTATATATATAAGTTATTTGTTGTTCATAGGATTTTCTTAGTTTTTTTTTTCTTTATAATTCCTTTGTTTTGCCTTTATGGAAGGTTAAACTTTTTTTGTTGATTCAATAGAAGTTTTGTTTTTCAAAAAAAACTACAGATTTTGTTACCTTCAAATCTAGTTTCCTGCCGTTTTCTCTTTGATTTACTGAGATTTGTAAGCTTTCCCCTGAAACAAGAAAACACTAAAGCGTAAGATATCGGAAGCTTAAGAATTCATCAGTCTAATACACCTACATGTCTGTCTGGATTTGGAAATGAACATTCTGCAGCTGCAGATGTATTTCTTCTGCAACAGACTTCAAAATTTCTGAGGATTTCTGACTTGTCATCGACTTAAGTTTGCTCTGAAGTTTGCCCAATTCCAAGGCTAACAGTTCAACAGCTCTATCAAATTGACAAGAATGATACAGTTAAAATATTATGCAAGCATGAGTAGCAACTTATATTGTTCTGGTGATTCATTGATAAGTTTTTCACGAAAAAAGATAAAGCACCTTGCAAACCCATCTTGATTCTGCTCAGAAGCTTCACCAATCCAATCACTGTCTCCTGTACCAAATCATTTGTGTAAATTATAGCATAAAAGTGCATATATCTTAATAGCATATTCAGAAATAAATAAATATCAAGTACAAAGTGAATTTACTACCTTTTGAAGACGCTGAAGCTGGGCTCCTATCGTTAAATTTACCGTTTTCATGCTTGCACAGCTTTTTCTTTGGATGAAGAGCAAAACTTTTCCTCTCTGAAGCATGTCTTACTCTTGAACCTTCACTAACATAATTTAGATGCAACTAAGATATGGCTCTTCTTCGAAAGGACATAACAGTATACAAGGGAGGAAAAACACAGAATTTCTGATAACAGCTTGTGCAACTAGAGTAAAACCAGCATGTGCATCAGATAACTAAAAGTAATACAGAGATTTTAGATGGCAGGTAATGCAAATTCCACTAAAAATTATATGTGATGCATTTTAATTATTCATGGCATATCAAGTTCAATGAATTTGTTTCATTCCTCGAAACTAATCTACTGGAAGAGCCATCAACAATCACTCCGTACCAGTGGATCCCTCCCCTTCCCACCTTATCGTTTTGCTTTGGTTTGGTAGATGATCCTTTCGAAATAAGGACTAAACAGGTGTAAGAACCTAACAAGACCAGTGGACATAGAAGGTCACCCGAACACTGTATAAGGAACAACAGTAACTAATCGTCATAGAGCAGATATCAGTCTCAGATTAGACGTTATGAAGGACTAGGTACATGCTATACACAGTAAAGACCTTGGGAAATTACAAAAAAAAATATAATTTTCTACCAAGTGAGAAATTTTTATAGCATTCTTTACATGTAACTGCCCTACTTGTAGGAATCTTCTATTTTTTTGTTGATGATGTTGTTTTCTACCCAGCCAGTAACTTCCATGCATTTCCCTTTCATTAAGAACAAACCATGTAGGAACCTTCCATTTCTTTGGAGTTTCCTATGAAAACACATTTTCTGCTAAAACGAGTGATTAGGAATCTAAAAGAAAATACCCATGGAAACAGAAGAAAATGGGAGATGAATCAGTCTAATGAAAGAAACGTGCTCATTATTTCCAGGGTTTTAAGTGAGCATAAATTATAGAAGGATTATTTTAGTTTCTGTGTCTACTGTGTGCTTAATCCAATTTAACTTAGTTTTAAGATGGGATTTATACTTAAAATCAGCCTTTGAAAAGAAGTGCAGCTGATTCTGTAAGATCTCCTGCAAATTTAATTCAGAATATGCAAAAGATTAATGTATGTATTATTATTTAATGAAACTCAAACCTTCACGATATCCTTCAAAGTTTAACTCTTCAGATGATGAATCACATAAACCACCGTGCTCTTTTTTCTCTGTCTCGGAAGATTTATCTTTTCTGGGAATAAAAGACTCGATCTCTTCCATATCCTGAAATCTAATAAGGAATGGCAAAAAACAGAAACACTACACTTCCAGTTCACTTCCAAAACAGTCAAAATTATCAACTTGAGTCCTTTGATGTGATAAGGATACAGAAGGTTGCATTTGTTCTCCTAGCCCGTTGATGTTGAAGTCTGGCTCCGAAGCCTGGAGATTTCTTAAACTATGAATGCTTCCCAGAGAAAATGTTATTTCAGTTGATGCTGGACTACTTATATCATTTTCCTTTCCGCCTGTATTTGGTGTTGATTCTGGAGAAAAACTTAAAATCGGTGTCTTAATTTGAAATGTAGGACTTGGAAAATCATCTTCTAACTTAGAAGCAACATTCTGAATTACTGGGCTACTTCTATCTTCTTGCTGGTTTTCATTTTCTGAAACCTCAGGTTCTCCATGCTGATCTGTATTTACAATTGGTGGCTGGTAAAATTCTCTATCCTGGTTTATTTTCTCAGTCTGAGGGCATTTTGTCTGATATTCAGGTAAGCGACCAATAAATCCACCTGCTATTTTTCCAAGTGAAAATGTTGTCTGGTCATGCAGCGGTAGATCAGTCTTCGAAGTGTGTTGATGAAGTTTATCTGCGGTGTCACATTCAATTACGCAGACCTTATTTTTCTCAAGCGTTGAATTCTTTCTTTGATTCTTTTTCTTCAAGGAACCATCATCAGGAAAAGCATCTCGCCTCCCAATCCGTTTTTCTTTAAAAGAAAATATACTTTTTTCTCCTTGCTTCTCAGTCTTTTTTGAAGATGGGCCACTTTTATCTTTTCCCGATAGTTTTTTGGAAGACGTTTTCTTTCTGCTCCAAGAACGAGTTACTGGCCTCTTAAGGGTGTAATCAGGATTTTCAGAATCAGTTTCTATAGTATCCGAATTTTGTATGGTCTTAGCACATTTGTTTTCCTTATCGTTCAAACGCTGCTTAAGCGGCAAACTTTCCTCGTCCTTGTTATGCGCGGGAGAACCTGAATGTCGACTCTTGTGAGAAGAAGTGGTCCCCAATATTTGGCAAAGCTTCATCCTCAAATTCTCGGTTCTGTTTTCTGTTCTATTTACTTTGTCTTCTGGGTTGGTTTTGTCTGACTCGAAGACTTGTTGTGCTGTGGTAAATGTAAATTCATTTACCTTGTCAGTGGTCTCGTCCTTCCTTCCCTTTATTCTGGCAGCGTCCGCATCAAACTTTTTGTAATTATTAGAAGCTAAAATTGATGTCTGATATGAGAAAAGCTGAACCGAATGTTTCTCCGCTGCACGCTCTATTCCATTAGGCTCGTCCCCGCCAACTGGAGAGACTAGTAAACTAGAGGCTTGGTTGGCTTGAAGAATGGCCTCAGAAGTAGGTGTTCTGTGGTAAAAGGATTTGGAGATCCAAGAACACTTCAGCTCTCGTGGACCTCCAGAATGCTTTATATTAAGGGAAGGTGTTACTCCTTCAATTTCGCTTTTTTCTCCAGGGCAATTTCCCACAGTAGAGATTTCCCTTTCTGTATTTGGCACGACAGCCCCGCCCCCTATCGTGCTTCCATTTCTTGTGCTAGTTTTTGAATCTGCCATGACTCCTATAGAAATTTTCCGTGTCTGGCTGGACGAACGGATATTGCTGCCAAAACTCCTACAATCACTAGTCTGCTCCTGAATACATAGTTCAAATCCATGAATATCTAGACCTTTTGTCCCTCAGTAATACAAACATAACTACAATTATAATTGGTCGTTGCCATTAACATCAAACAGGGCTCTGGAAAATAACAGACAGTTTATTTATTAATGCCTGGTCCTTTTAATTAGAACTTTTAAGGGTAGTTTGTTTTTACTGCTATTTCTCTAAAGTCTCTTCCTAATTGTCTATTGCGATAATTGCTTTTCATGCATAACGTCCTCAGAATCTCAATAATAAAAATGATACAAATTAATAACTAATTTAATATCTCTAACTAAATTGAATTTCTAAATTCTTATGACGTAGCCATAAGAGTCTTGTGCACAGGAGAAAAGGTGGTATTAAACACTGCTAAAAAAATATCAAGAACACTCAAGTTGCATTTGCATCAGAACAAATGGCAAGCACAAACTAACATGAACAATTCACAGTGAACAAACTTATGCTAACAAATCAACTATCCAATGACAATGTTTCATACTGATTATAAATTAATTAACGAAGGAGCACACCAATAGTGACCAAATTAAGTCAAATCAGAAAATTCGCCAAATCAAGGTTGTAACCACTTACATCATGCAAAACTTGACGCGCTTCAATATCCATTTTCAGTTGCTGGTTTAGAAAAGCCAATACCTCATTAACTAACCTGAAAAAAAAGTAAGAACAAAATCAAATAAAGTGAAAGTTGCAATTTAAGCTAAGCAACGGCGTCATTAACTAACCTGAAAAAAAGTAAGAACAAAACCAAATAAAATGAATAGAACAAATCCACACAAAACCCGTTACAATTTTCAGAAAACTATGAGAGAAACCCATTGCTCACGAAGCCTCCGTTCAAAGTCAGCACAACGCGGAACATAAAGAAACCATCAGTCTTAAAATATCCTTAACACAGACTGGAAATAATAACCTCAAAACTCAAGAAAGAGAAGCATACAAATCGTTCGATTACCTGACGAAAAACCCTCGAAAAAGGGGAATTGAAGAATTCGGAGTCAGAACGTAGAAACGATCTCAACAATTGGAAGGAGACAAGGCTAGAGTGTAAAATCAATCTGAACCAAAACAATGTCGAAAGAGTATTATATAGATTAGAGATTTGCGAGTTGCACGAAAAAAAGAAACAATTAGAGCGATGACTATGAAATGGAATTGAGGGATGTAAATTTGATTTGCTGAAATGCAAGAATGGAATCAAAACTGAAGAGAAAAGGCGGGAAAAGTATGTGAATGAGTTCAACCGTCCTCCGATTTGCATGATTCACATTCCGCGTGACTATTAAAAAATAAAATATAAAAATAAAAAGATATATATACATACAACTGCGGGGGTTGTTTTATATATTTCTTTAATATTTAAACTTTTATAAATCACTAATATTTTTATTTTTCTATTATATATTCATAGTGTTTTCTTCCTTTTGTATTGAGGATTTTTTAAATTATTTATTATTTCCACATCTTTTATTTTTTTTCTCCTTCTTCCTTCATATGATAGGATTATGTTGTGGAATATTAAATTTAGTTCATCTTTTAGACTTTTTATATATGATACCTCCCATTACTTATAGCTTGATCAATTTTTATTTGTTGTCAAATCTTTGTACTATAAACGAGGTGTAACAAAGCAATTAGTGGTATTTTCTTATGTGAATGTGCCATTTTGATGAATTTTGTAACTTTTAACACTTTTATACTTCATTATTTGACTGTAAAAAATATTTATGGATATTCTTTAAGAACATTCCTTTTCCCTATAAGATAATTGAACAAAACTAATGTATTAACTTATTCTTTTAAAATAAAGGCAATAGATCATTCATTTAGTTGTCTATTGATGATTGCATCATAAGTTATAAGACTTATAAGATTATGCATGTTTGTTAAGAAGTGATATAAGATTTGTATAGAAAACCCAATGTAATTAATTTGCATTTGTTTGTATGCGTGAAATACATATTTTATTATAGATAATTTGTTCTAATTTAAGATAAATATTAATTATTGTCTGTTCAAACCAAACTTATGATAAGGTTTTTTCAATTGAGGTATAGAGTATGTGATTGATTTGAAATATAAAAAAATATGATATTTTTTTATGCAATGATCATATTGTCTTTGCACCTAAATAAATAAAAGGGCAATAGATAAATTATATTGTTTAAATTCAATTTTGCACTAGATTTTGAATTCAAAATGGGTACACAATCAATTATAGTAAGTAGATTATATTCCATTTAATACATTTATATGTGCCCCAACTAATCTACATTATCATTATACTAAATAGATGATTGATTACATGGGCATAATGCATGAAAATGGATAAATTTTGGTTATGGATGTTACATACTCGATTATATAGGCTCTTGCAACAATTGTGATATTTTAAAGTTACAATAATACAGGCTATATGGTCAATTATGTAGCCATAGAAAATTAACAAATGGTTTGTTAATTGGCCATTCATTGGCTTGTTTTGTGAAAAAAAAAAAAACATTGTAGACAACTCTTGAACTTCGCATGAGACACTCCAATTGCACAAGAGGTTTGACAAAATGATATTTTGGATAATTCAAGATTCTCTTGCTCACTTTTATATCAAATATTACATTTGAGAGAATAAGTAAAAACATTCTAGCCCACCATCAACTTTCCACGCATATCACTTCACATATGTTGAAACAAACCACACACATTTTAACATTTCCTAATTGCAATAAATACAAATTAAAGTTACACTAATTTTGGGATGAAAGGTAATAAAAATACATATTTGAAATGATATATGTTTAAGTTAAGTCTAGTATATATTCATATTTAAAATTTAAAGATATTATTGAACTTATATTTTTTAAATATAAATCAAATAGAACGAGGGAATTCTTTCGCATCATAAACTATCTACATTCACCCTGCATATTTATTATATAAAAATTAAGGAATGACACTCATTATCTTATAAAATTTATATAAGACTTTATTAGCTAATTAATTTAATAATTTATATTATTTTTTATTTTGTCTCTCACAATTTTATCTTTTTTGTTATGAACTATCATTTGGAGCTCCAACAATTTCACTTTATCCCAACCACACACGTTTATTGTATTTCCATAGTTTAACTTGTGTTTAGAGAGACTATCGATGTGATCAATATTTATTGTCGAAATACCGTTAACCAATAATAAGATCTAATTTATTTGAAGTTTTTCAGTTATCATGAGTAAAACACCTTCTCGTCATAATTTATGATGACAACCTAAACCTCATCGCATGATATTGACACCAAAGTTCTCTCAGAACATTGAAAAGAAAATCAATAAAATAACAAATTTCCACTTAAAGATGAATTACATACCATATTCCACAATCAACTCATGAAGCTACATCAACACACTCTTTCATATTTTGATTGATTTTATTTTGTTTATTACCGAGTTCTAAGAATAATGTTGGTTATAATTTGAATATTCTTTGTTGAATATTTTAATTTAACCATATAAAGTAGTAAATGTAAACTAAAAACACATTATGCAATATAGAAGAAAAAAATGCGCAAAGATTATGTTGTATAAAAAAATATGGTAGTTTATAAATATAATAAAATTTATAACAAACACAAATAGTTAGTTATATACTTTCAGATATATCAGCATATTAACCATTATGCTCTTAAGTGAAAAAACTACACTATGTATAATCCTTGATCTAGTGTATCATAACCAAAGACTCATACAATTATTAGGGAGACATTCTTATGATAAATAAATAAAAATTGTAAATTCTAATAGACTTATAATTAATAAGAATATAACTCCACTTGGAATGGGTGATAAGAAAAATATAAGAATATTTTCTTTTAAATTAAAATTAATTATACATAAAATAAAAATATTGTTTTAAAAGTTATATACAAATTAATTAATAAAAGAACTACTTTTTAATTTTTGTAAGGTATTTCTAAAAAGTCACAAGTTTATTTGTTTGTAAACATAAATAATCTTAAATGTGGGCAGCAACAAAACTATTATCATCTTAAATGTGACGTCAAACATTCAATAAGTAAACTTATGATGTAAGTGTTAAGAGTTTTTTTTTTCATATAGCAAATCAAAGAATCTTAGCGTGTTTCCCATTTTCCTTGTCTGTAGCACAGGTCGAAGATAACGAGCAGTGCTGCCGTTAGTTCCTCCTTCTCCACTGTGCGCCCGCCATGGCAACCGTCTTCAACGACATCCTATTCCCGCCAAACCAAACCCTTCTCCGCCCCTCCCTCCATTCCCCAACCTCCTTCTTCACCTCACCCCCTCGAAAATTCCCTTCCTCTCACCGTAACCCTATTATTCGTTGCTCCATTGCCAAGGAATCCACCGCATCTCCGCCCAAAACCAGAGACTCCGCCCCCGTCGACTGCGTAGTCGTCGGCGGAGGCATCAGCGGCCTCTGCATCGCCCAGGCCCTCTCCACTAAACACGCCAAATCCAACGTCGTCGTGACTGAGGCCCGAGACCGCGTTGGAGGCAACATCACCACGCTGGAGAAGGACGGGTATCTCTGGGAAGAAGGTCCCAACAGTTTTCAGCCCTCTGATCCAATGCTCACCATGGTGGTATGTAATGTTTCTTTTGCCCAATTTGGGATTGTGGCTAACTCAACCTCCTGGAGTGAGGGTTGTCCCGGTTTATTTTGGTTATATGACTAGTCAATGTGAGATTTGTAACACAATTGAGTGCATGTTTGCTTTCCCATTGGTTTCCCAAAATCAAGTTGAAATACCAGCTAATGTGATTTCAGTTCATGTTTAGGATTTGATTATGAGTTTGGATTTGATTATTAGATGAAACAATTTTAAGGTTTTTGGGAGATAAGCTCTACTAGAGGATGAAACAAATGAAATAAAATTTTGCATAAAATGAAACTAGCTTATGTATAAATAAAAATTTGATTCTCAAAAAATTGCTTTTGCACAATTTTATTTTACTTTATGGGGTTTTATTTATTTTTATTTTATTCTCTTAGAAATATTTGTGAAGAAATTTATTCAAACACATCCTTAAAAAAAAGATAAACAAAATTTATAGTGAGCTTTATGACTAATGTTCTTTTATAATAAAAAAATCTAACAAAAATCATATCATGTCAAAATTCATTTTAACCATTTTTTTTTAAAACAATATCATTTAAAATCAATTTCCCCATTGCTCATCCAAACATACACTTAGTGTCTCTGGTTGAATTGTTGTTAACGTGATTTCTGTTGCTGCATTTTGTAGGTGGACAGTGGTTTAAAGGACGAACTTGTTCTGGGGGATCCTAATGCACCTCGGTTTGTGTTGTGGAATGGAAAGTTGAAGCCCGTGCCTGGGAAGCCGTCTGATTTGCCTTTCTTTGACTTGATGAGCCTTGGTGGAAAGATCAGAGCTGGCTTTGGTGCGCTTGGAATTCGGCCTCCTCCTCCAGTGTGCCTTCTTTCGTTTCTTTGATTATGTCGGTGTCAAATGCAATATCCGAAAGGATGAAATGCAGATGTTCTTAATTTGGTTTTCTCATGTAATATAATGTTGACAAAGGTAACAGGGTCATGAGGAATCGGTTGAAGAGTTTGTTCGTCGGAACCTTGGTGATGAAGTCTTTGAACGATTAATAGAGCCTTTTTGTTCAGGTAAGAGCATTAATTTGTTTGCTCTGTTATATTCTTGTTTGTTAACCTCTAACAAACCTTCTATGATTATGCTCTGGTAGAGTTTTCTGGAACGAAGTTTCTTACGCATTCTCTAACCTGTCTTTTGAAAACTGAGTTTGAAAATTTTCATATGGGGCAATTTTTTTTCTTAATTTATGGCTATATTTCTATGTTCATAATGGTACTTGAAAAATAAGTGACCACTTTTTGAGGCTGTTCAGTATTGTTCTAATTATTATTCAGTGGTCCTTTGGTCCACCATGCAAAACTAAACTGAAAGCGTGATTTTCCTGTTTGGGAATTTTTTGTGGCCTGGGAAAGGGGAATAACTTGTCAAGAAGCAAGTCCGATATGTTATAGTTAGTTCATCACGATTCATAGCATGTGGTGGTTTTGACAACATTTAAACTTGGTTTTACCACATTATCAAGTAATATTAACAAAATATTACTATTTTCTTTCTTCCTTTTTTTCCTCTTATAAATGCTATTGAAGTATATGTACAAATAATCAATTGGACAAGCACTTACTACAGATCTTATGTAAGTCAGCCGCAATGTCCCATAAAAGACTTGACTGCGTCTTACACTTTTTCTTTACTTATTAATCAGTGATGAGCTTATCTCATGCTTTTTCTCTTCCATTTGTATATTTCTACTTTTTTGTTTAGCAGTCTTTGTTGAAAATCCTGCTTCTTACCTTAATTTTGTTATATACAGGGGTCTATGCAGGTGATCCTTCAAAATTAAGTATGAAAGCAGCATTCGGCAAAGTTTGGAGGCTGGAAAAAAATGGTGGTAGCATTATTGGTGGAGCTTTCAAAGCAATACAAGAGAGAAATGCAGCTTCAAAACCACCTCGAGACCCGTACTAGTTTACTTGTTCTGGAGTTTCTGGATTTTCCCCATAGTTTATGGAGTGTTTCACTAATTCAATTAATCATGTAGGCGTCTGCCAAAACCAAAGGGTCAGACTGTTGGATCTTTCCGGAAGGGACTTACCATGTTGCCAGAGGCTATTTCATCTAGGTACTAAATGTAGCCTTGTACCAATGTTCTAGTTAATTTCCTCTTATTCTCCAGATTGACAATCCTTGTGAATTGTGATCCTGTTGACAGATTAGGCAACAAAGTAAAGTTATCTTGGAAGCTTTTAAATATTAGTAAACTGGACAGTGGAGAGTACAGTTTGACGTATGAAACACCAGAAGGTGTGGTTTCTTTGCAGTGCAAAACTGTTGTCCTTACCATTCCTTCCCATGTTGCTAGTACATTGCTGCGTCCCTTGTCGGTAAGTTTCTTCCTCTAAGGGGATTATGCAATTTATTTCTGTTAATTAATGACTTTTTTTGGGTGGAATCCTTGAATTTGGGTGATATGACCTGTTGAAATTGTGTGGTGTGGGAGTTATAGCAGGCATTTTTTGATGCCTAATTGTAGGTCGTTAGTTTTCTTTGTTTGCATGCCTTTGGCTCTTTTCTGTTTGAGTGTGTTGTGAGTGGCACATGCATGTGCATATGCTTTTGTGCCTATGGTTGCATGTATCTCTACTTTTATTATTCTCTGATCTTTCAGAGCCATAATTGATTTCCTGTGCAAACACTACCACCTCACACATAATGCAAAGGAAGGTACAATTAATCCATGATATGGTTTTTCCAGGGCTCAGTTTTTCTTTGCATATGAATTGTCATATTTCTAAAAACCTCTGGGGGTGTTTGTTTCATGTTTTAAGTGTTTTCGAGGGTGAGTATCTCTTATTCCCATGAGAATGAAAGTTATATCTACAATAACTACATTTCCTGTGTCGGGCTTTTACTGAAGTCAAATAACAAAATGCATCTCAACCAATTAGTTTGATAAATGGCCAATTTTTGCCATGATAGTTCCCAATGCGAACATTGAGGGCTGTATTTCCTGACAACCTTTTAATATCTCTTGCAGGCTGCTGCTGCAGATGCACTTTCAAAGTTTTATTACCCTCCAGTTGCTGCAGTTTCCATATCCTATCCAAAAGAAGCTATTAGATCAGAATGCTTGATAGATGGTGAATTGAAGGGGTTTGGTCAATTGCATCCCCGTACCCAAGGAGTGGAGACATTAGGCGAGTATTAATTTTTTAAGGCAAAAGTGAAGTCTTTCAACACAATAAGTTCCACGTCTTCTTAATTATCATTCATGTTAGAAGTGCGGACTGTAGAGTGCATTCCAGTTTTTGACAGGTTTGATGATAAGAACATATTTGTGGGCTTGACAGGAACTATTTATAGCTCATCACTTTTCCCCAACCGAGCACCACCTGGAAGGGTTCTACTCTTGAATTACATTGGAGGGGCTACCAATACTGGAATTTTACAAAAGGTGACATTAATAAGAAACATGAAGTGTTAACATATATGGAATTGGTTGAGCTGTTATGGCAATCAATAGGGTGAACAGTAGCTTTTATGGGAAACTTCGGGGATGGTGGTGTAAAGAACTGTTAAGTCATTTTTTAAATATGTGTATAGGATTTGTTTCTTTAAAAAAAGCAGAAAACTGCTTATTTTTAAAATAAACATATTAGGTAAACAGAAGAAAGCATGAATTTGCTATATTTAAAAAAAAAAAAACCTATTTAAGAAAAAATAGTTGTATCTCTACCTGTATAATCAGATTTGTTTCCTTTCTTTTTTATTTCCTCCTAAATTGTCTTGTTTGTGGCAGACGGACAGTGAACTTGTTGAAGCAGTTGATCGAGATTTGAGGAAAATCCTTATAAACCCAAATGCCCAGGACCCATTTGTATTGGGGGTGAGACTGTGGCCTCAAGCTATTCCCCAGTTCTTAGTTGGCCATCTTGATCTTCTAGACTTTGCTAAAGGTTCTCTTAGAAATACTGGGTTTGAAGGGCTCTTCCTCGGGGGTAACTATGTGTCTGGTGTTGCCTTGGGACGATGCGTTGAGGGAGCTTATGAGGCGGCAGCTGAAGTAAACGATTATCTCACAAATAGAGTGTACAAATAGTGGCAATTTTTGTTTTCATGGAATGGGTGGGAACTCTCGTGTTCCATTGAATTGAAATAATCACAGTTTCTCAAATTCGTTCGTTAGGCTTTTGGTGGCTTCTACTGCAGATTATGTAAAATCCACTTTATTTTGTTCATTATGTACTTATCACGTATTTAGGAGGACTGGTAGCTATTATTTTTTTATCATTCCATTTGTTCCCTCTAATGTAGGAGGGTCAAGGTAGTCAAAATCTCCAGTTCAATCATAAACAAGTGCGATTTCGCTGGCCCTGGACTGGACGATTCCATTTACGCTCAGCATCACATATTTGTGGGATTCACTAAATCGTCTATAGACGCATAATCAAAACTTCGTATATTTATCTGATCATATCGAGTAGCAGTTTAGGGTTTAGGGTTCGGGGTTCGGGTTGACTACCTGATGAAAAGAATGATTTTCTGGTTTAAGCAATAGAACCGAAGCCCTTAAAAGAGACTATTTGTATACAGATTTCTGCAATCTACAAAAAGTAAGTCACATCCTCTTTTATTCGAAAAAGGTAATTCCCAAATTTGTTGTAGGTCTTGCATACGTCTTCAAAGTTCAGAAGATTACATTTTTGCTACCCCTGTATGGCTTCTTCGTTGCGTCAAAGGCCTTTCTCTCTAGTGCCCAGACCTTGTCTCCGTTGTGTCAATTTCTATCAATTTCTCTCTAGCGCCTAGACCTTCTCTCCGTTGGGTTTATCATTTTCTTTAGCATATATAATTGTAATGGAAAGAACATTATTCTTTTTCTCCCATTTCACTATCAACTTCGGTGAATATGACATGTAGAAACTTTTTCAGAGATGGGGGAAAATTCTGTCATATCTTGAAAGCTCAATAGTGGGTAAAGATTCGGCTTTGTGAGATTCACACGGGTTCATAATCCAACGACATTGGAGAAACAGTTGGATTCGATTCGGATCGGAAATATAAAGTTATATGTGAAACATAAAATGAAACACTTCCAAGCTTGGAGGAAGAAAATTAGTGAAAAGTCTAACCTAAAAGCCCTCTCAGGAGGTATAAACAATGAGTTTCACACAAAAGTGGGAAGAAATCGAATTCTTAAGGAAGGAGGTCGAGGAAGAATGGCTCACGAGCAACCTTATAGGTAGGATTCACAACAATTGTAACACAAAGATAGTAAGAGAAAGACTCGTCATGGGAGAATAAAATTCATGAAAGTTAGATATACCTTGGAGATAATACAATGCTACTCAAAAGGGATGGGAATGCCAACATATAACAAAGTTGTGGAGGAGAACTGTGAATGACTTGGGTAAGATTTTGGGGTTTACCTATTTTTGTGTGGGGACGAGAAGGCTTTGAGAAGGTTGTAGCAACATTGGGAACTTTTGTTTCAATAGACAAAGCAATTTGCAAGACTACGAGTACGTATGTTGATTGTCTTAGATGTAAAGACTGTCAAGAAGATTAACAAAACAATCTACCAAATCACCATGAAGAAGAACAACCATCAGCAGAATATGTGGGAAAGGATAAACATAAACGACCCATCATTAAACGCCTCAACAAGTAACGAATTCTTAGACATTGAGGAGTCATGAAATGAGGGAATAATGCAAGGATAACATTCAACTCAATCAAAGGCTCGAGCCATTCATCTGGCCTGATATCTCGTTCAAAAGTGATCTCCACTTTAACCCAATCAATCACTCATGTGTATTAAGGGAGAGGAACGTGAGAATCCTCTAGAGTAGGATTGAGGAGATTTCCACATCTACAACAACGATGGCCAAAGCGGAGAAAACATAGAACTCGAAAAGGGGATATAGGAAAAAACCAAAAGCTAGGGGAGGTGAAGACAAATAGAAATAAATGAATATCATAACATTTAACATAAGGGGGTTGGGAATCCAACCAAAAGAAGGCATTTGAGAGAAATAATGGTAAGGAGAATGCAACCATGGTCTGCATTCAAGAAACTAAAAAAGTTACAGTTAGTAAGGAATTATGTTATGTCATATAGGGGATAGTAACATTGGTTGGGCACACAAAGTAGCTTAGAATGGGGGGAGAGGTATTTTAAGCATCTGGAATACAAAATTGTTGACAAGGGTAAGTCGCAATAGTCATAACTATTTTTTTTATGACAAAAGGAAAGTGGAGAGTGGATGAACATCCAGTCAAGGAATGGTGGAATAGTTATGAGGTGAAAGGTAGTGGAATATTCATTATAAAGGAGAAATTAAAAAGATTAAATATGGATCTTAAAACATAAAATAGGGAGGTCTTTGCGGTTATATACTCAAGCAAGGAAATGATCATCTTAATAATAAGTGAAATAGACATGAATGATGAGAAGAGAGGTCTTGTAATGGAAGAAAAAGAAGAGAGAAAACATCTAATTGTAGAGTTGGGGAGAAGCAACTTAAAGATAGAAGCTTTAGAAAAGCAAAATTGTAGAACACAATGCTTAACAAGGAGATTTGAAAGCATTTTTTTTTTAATTTTATGACAAAATGAAGGAGACTTAAAAATGAAATAAAAGGCGTCAATATTAGGGACAAATGGAGAGAATTGTCAAACATGGTAAAAGAAGAGATTAAGGACTTTTACCATAACAAATTTAGTGAACCCGATGGAGTAAAAATATAGTTATATAGTTTAGGATTCTCTTCTAGGTGGTCATATTCATTATTGGATTTTTAAAATCCAATCTAATCCAATCCAAATTTAAATAAATTTTAAATTTATATCCATTTTAACTAGATGAAATTTATTTGGATTTTTCAAATCCATTTAAAATGCATTAAATTTAGATTAAATTCACTCTGTCAATTAGATTAAATTCATTTCGATTTAGAGACGGGCTAACTTGACTCGACCTAGACCTAAGCCGACTCGACTTGGGCCTGGATCGACTCAGCTAGATCTATACCCGAACCCACTCGGTTAGACTTCGACCTAGGCCGAATCGGGTCGACTTGGGCCCAGGCCAACTCGACCCAACATGGCCCCAGACCGACTCGATTCTACATGGGTATGGGCCGACTCGACTCGACATCGATCTAGGCCAACTCGGCTTGACATCAGCCCGCGTCGACTCAGCTCAACATCGGTCCGGGCAGACTCGACTCGACATCGACCGAGACCAACTCAGCTCGATATGGGACTGGGCCGACTCAGCTCGATATGGGCCCAGACAAGACTCAACTCGACATGAGCTCGAACCAACTCGACTCTACCTGGGCCCAAGTTGATTCAGTTCGACATTGACCCGGTCCACTCGGCTGGACATCGACCCGAAATGACTCGGGACGACATCGGTCAGGACCGACTCAGCCCGACATGGGCTCGAGCTGACTCGACTCAACATGGGTCTGGGCTGACTCAGCTTGACATGTGCCCGGGTCGACTCGACTCGACTTTGGCCCTAATTGACTCGACTCAACTTTGGCCTTAATCGACTTGACTCGACATCAGCCTAGACTAACTTGACTCGACATTGGCCAGGACCGACTTCGCTCGACATGGGCCCAGGCCAAATTGGCTCGACATGGAACCATATTGACTCAGCTCGACATCGGCCCGAATGGACACGACTCGACATCGGCACGGGTGGATTTGGCTCGACATTGGCCTGAGTCGACTAAGCTCTGTTGAACAAGGTGCTTTGATGTCTCCAAATCCAAGAGGAATGCCTGAAGACCTTGCTGCTGGTTGTGTGTGTCTAAAAGTATTTGAATTTTTTAATCCACTCTTTATCATGATGTAAGGTTAATTGAATCTTAATCATTTTGGAAAAGATGTGTTTTCTAAAGAGTATGAAAATTCAACCTGTTGAAATGTCGATTCAACTGGTTGTTTTATAGTTAGTGGATTTTGAAAAGGATTTGAAAAGCTTGACTTTGTTTAACTTTGCTGTCAAACCAATTCAACCGGTTGTTTCATTTTATCAAGTTGTACCAATCTATTTTAAATGATTCAAAATGCTTTTGACTCTTTAATTAAATGTTTTAACCATCTTATTAGAGTATAAAAAGGTTATTTTACACTTCTAGTCCTTAATTAAGAAAGAGAAATAGTAATTAATTATTTTTTATATCTAAAATTGGTTTATATTTAATAATTTTCTAATAGTGTAATTCTTTATTTTCTGGTGCATCAGAACAGAACACTCTAGTAAAGTGTGTTGGAACCAATTGCTCTTCTCTAGCTCAAAATTCCAAATCTGCTCGGGTTAGCATTTGACTGTAGAAGGGGTGAAAGTCCTTCTATATTAGATTTTAGAGCACTTGCACAACATACATTTTGTACCTACAACAACAACACTCAAATCACCGGTTTATTGTTGTCATTACTGGGATATGGTAGTAGTGATTATCATATTGCTGAATAAATTGTTGAACAATATCAATATACTTTTATTGTATGTTTGACTTATGATACGTCTTTGATTTTTCTATTACCTTTAGACAAGAGTGTATGTCAAATGATTTAGTTTCTTTCTTCAAGCTTATCTATATGAAAGTTACTTTTTTTTTTAATTATTCTCCGATTTATTAGATAATTATTCATAATAAATGATATGGATTCAACACTTTTAAAAAGAAGCTAATATTTTAAAAAGAAGCTAATATTAATTTTGTCTTTTTTAATTCTTATGTATTTCTCTTTATAGATATGTCTAGCTCTTTGTTTTTCTCTGTTCTTATTCTAATATTTTATTGTCTCTTTATTTTAGATTCGTTCTCTTTAAGTAAATCTAGAATGAATATATATATATATATATGAAGTATAGAAACTAGAAGTTGTAAGTGGTAGGTGAAGTAAATATAGTGAGCGAAGGGAATAGAATAAAAAAATAGAATTAAAAAGTATAGAAAGTAGAGAGAGAGAGTGGAGTTAGCGTGGGGACATGGTTACATGGGAGATGTGAAAGTTAAACTAGAAAGAAAGTTTGACGAATGAATGTGAGGGATGGAGAATGATGAGGAAGAAGGGAAGCAATGAAAAACAAGATGATGGAAGAACGGGAAGGGAGAAGGAAAATGGGCGATTTGGTCTTCACATTGCAAGACACATCTAATAGGGGTATTTAAGAAAAAAGGGAATGTGGGTTACACCCTGCTTTTCTAATTCAACACAATCACTGTATTGGAGACCAAATCACAGATTCATGGCTAATTCAAGCAACCTTCTGGTTGGGATGGTGGGGAACATTTTACTTTTTTTTCCTTTTCACCCTTTTCAACATTTTCTCATTTTTACCTACCATTTCCCATTTCTTTACATCCAACTTCCTAATTCTAACCTTTTCTCTTCTTTATATAAATAAATTCCAACAAAGGCAAATCATATCAAATATCATATTTTATTTACATCGTAGTTCATCAAGTAATTTGCAAGGAGATCAGCAGAGAAATGCTAGAGAAGAAAATGTGGTGTTTCTTGTAAGGTATGAGAAAGGAAGGAGAAAAACAAGTGAAATTATCCTTGTGTTTTTTACTATATGTTAATAATATATAAGAATTTCGTAGTCGTCATACTTGTTTTTGTTGGAAGAGACAATTGATTATGATGAAGACTTTAAAGGAATTGCATAAAAACAAAATGAAATACTATAGATTGGAATAATCAATTATATTTTATAACATAATCCAATATGTTTTTAAAAATAAATAATAATAATATAAATACTTTTCTATAACAATTATAAT